>OGDQ01000148.1_pt1 | contig 61654 bp, 48 predicted proteins | sample 1570451 | NCBI WGS metagenome assembly OGDQ01 (sample SAMEA2582171, study PRJEB24529) | metagenome | biome: Human gut stool | place: China | collected 2011 | reverse complement strand
AAGAACCGTGGGACACACGGGGATCGCTCGTGAATGCTTTGCCCAACGGGGCAATAGAACGAGAAGCCCCCACTTCAAGCGTGAGCTAAGTGGTGGGAGTATGTCACAGCTTAGGGAACTGCACTCACAGAAAAAGGAACTGATTGAGCAGTTTGAAAAGGAATGTAAAGAATATATACGGACGGTTGAGGACGTTATAAGTATTTAGCCGGAAAACATTTCTGTCGCCAGCTTCGTAAATTCTTCCATAGCCTTTGATACATATCTCTTTTTCTTCCACATAACAGCGATGTCACGGCTTACATCATCGGAGTCCAGTTTGTAAAAAACGACGGGTTCATCGTGGTCGGACATGCGGACAACGGTGTCAGACAGGAGTGTGACGCCGAGACCGGCACCGCAGGAGCGGTAGGCGGTGGCGAGCTGATCTAACTGCAGGCGGATATTTGGGGCAAAGCCATTCTGGGAACAGAGCTTCATGGCGCGCTCGTAGGCAATGGTCTCCGGGCGAAGCAGCAGGAACGGGGCCTTTGCAAAGGAAGAGAGGGAGACGGAAGGCGCAGCCGGATCTAAATGAACACCGCGGCGGATCTCGTCGGCGGTGAATGCCGCAGGAAGAAGGTCTTTGTTTATTCCCATAGAGGCAAAGAAATTTGGAGCACTTGGGACAGCGAGGAGAAAGTGATCCTCGAAGAGGATGACGGAGTCGAAGGTGCCACCCTGCTGGTCCACCGGATCCACAAGGATATCGAGCGCCTCATTCGCGAGACGCTTTTGTAATTCAAGAGATGGCGCTTCCTGAACGTCCAGAGAGATTCCGGGATAGCGGCGGCTGTATTCGGCAACGACCGGGAGAACGATGCTGGAGAGAAAAAAACTGGAGGCACCGATCCTCAGAGCACCTGTTTTGAGGTTGGAAAGGTCGTTGCAGTAGATCTTCAGATCATCTTCGATGCGGTGGAGTTTCTCCACGGCATCGATGTAGGCGCGGCCTGCGTCAGTTAAAAGAAGACGGGAGGAAGAACGCTCAAAGATGGGCTGGCCTAACTCCTGTTCTTCTTTTTTTACGGCGATGCTGATAGCGGGCTGAGTGATATAGAGGTTCCTTGCTGCAGCGGAGAAGCTGCCGCAGCGGTAAATTTCATAGATGTAGTCTTTTGACTGGAACATGTTGTTCTCCTGCATATAAATATAATTAATAAAAAATATCAATATTATAAATTTGATTATATATGAGATCCGTGGTATATTCAAGATGATCATGTGAGAGAATAAAAGTTACTGTACACGGGTAGGAATTTTCTGAACTGAAAATTCCGTACAATACAGTGGTGGTAGTGGATTTTGCCGATTCGGAATGCGAAGCATCGGCAAAATCAGTTACTGTTTGCGCAAGGCGTGAACAGTAACGAATACAAGGATTTATGTGCCGGGAAGAGAGCTTTTGACGGATCAAAATAACAGCAAATACGAACAGCAGCACAGTGGAAACAATTTCCCGGAGATGATGAAAGAACGCGGGCTGTGCAAAAAGGGAGAAGGAAATGAGTTACTTAAAAACATTGCTTATCATCTGCCCGATCTTCTTCATTTCGGGTATCATTGATTCTATAGGCGGAGGCGGAGGATTGATCGCGTTGCCGACATACTTAATGATCGGATTGCCGGTCCGCTCGGCTTACGGCTGCAATAAGCTGCAGGCAGGTCTTGGAAACCTGGTCTCAGCAATCAAGTATTTTAAAAACAATATGGTCGATCTGAGGATCGCACTGGTCTCAGCTATCACGGCGATGACGGGGGCATGGATCGGAACAAAGATCATCTTTCTCCTTCCGGAGGAGAGCATCCAGAAGGCCATCACGGTGGCACTTCCGGTGATCGCCCTCATCATGGTTCTCAGAAAGACTGACGCGAGAAACGTGATCATGAGAAGCGAGATCTCGAAAAAAACAGTTGTTCAGGCCCTGATCGTCGGCGTGATCATGGGATTTTACAACAGTCTTTTCGGACCGGGGATCGGTACCGTAGCGATCATCGCATTTACGATGATCATGCACTATGATGCGAGATGTGCGTCCGGTAACGGTAAGGTCCTCATTGTACTTACGAATGCCATCGCCCTTGTAAGCTATGTGAAAACGGGAAATGTCGCTTACGAGATTGCTTGTCCGGCAGCAATCTGTGCCATTGCAGGAAACCTCGTCGGCGTTAATCTGGCGATCAGGAAGGGCGAGAAGATCATCAAACCGGTGATGCTAGTCGTAGTAATCCTCACTGTGATCAAATTTGCCTGGCAGAATCATCTGTGGGGTTAAATGCAAAAAATTCAATAAGGTTTACCTGTTTTGTTTACCCATATAAAAGGGCTGGTCATAGTGCGGACCGGCTCTTTTTATATTTCGGCGCACTGAGGAAGACTGCCGGTTACTGTTTGCGCGGCGTGAACAGTAATGACTGCCGGTATATTTACAGGAGGCAGAGTTCCTCAGGGGTTGTTTTTAAGGCAGGAATGAGATAAGATAGTGTTAAAAGAATTCAGGAAAGAAGTGGAAGAACTATGTATGATGAGTTAACAAAAAATGATATAAAGAAGATGGAAGAGGAGATCGAATACCGGAAGCTTGTGGTCCGGAAAGAGGCGATCGAGGCTGTAAAAGAGGCGAGAGCCCAGGGCGACTTAAGTGAAAATTTTGAATATTATGCAGCGAAGAAGGACAAGAACAAGAATGAGAGCCGGATCCGATATCTGGAGAGAATGATCCGGACGGCGAAGGTGGTATCGGATGAGTCGAAGGATGACGAAGTAGGTCTTTACAATACGGTGGATGTATATTTTGAGGATGACGATGAGACGGAGACTTACAAGATCGTGACGACGATCCGCGGAAATTCCTTAAAAGGGCTGATCAGCTCCGAATCACCGCTTGGCAGAGCACTCTTAGGCCATAAAGTCGGCGATCGGGTGCATGTGCAGGTGAATGATAAGGCCGGATATGATGTGATCATCAAACGGCTGGAAAAGACGGTAGATGATGGAAGTGATGCGATCCGGAGTTTTTAAAAAAGACATTTTTAAAGAAGACAGAGAGGTTGAGTATGAAGGATTTTAAAGTGGCGGGGTTTCCGCTGCCATTGTATGTCCTCATCCTGGCACTGACGGTGGCATGCATGTTTACGGGATGTGTCCCGAAGAGCCTGGTCCCGGCGTTTTTAGTGTTGATGGTATTCGGTGAGGGCTTAAATGCGATTGGAAATAACGTGCCGGTGGTGAAGACGTACCTCGGTGGGTCTGTGATCTGCATTCTTGGTTCTGCGGTCCTCACGGCAGGCGGGCTGATCCCGGAGCAGACGATTGAGACGCTCGATTATTTTGTCAATGACAGTGGCTTCCTGATCTTTTATATAGCGGCGTTGATCTGCGGCAGTCTCTTTAATATTGACCGGAATCTTCTGCTCAGGGCTACCGTGAAGCTTCTGCCGGTGGCGGTGATCTCTCTTTCTATGGGAATTTTGCTTTCAGGAATTATGGGGATCATCCTTGGGGAAGGTTTCTGGGGCGGGATTCTCTATATCGGAGTGCCTATGACCAGCGGCGGAATGACAGCGGGTACAGTTCCTCTTTCGGCCATGTACTCTCAGGCGCTCGGCGTGGAAGCAGCGGATGTGCTGACAAAGATGGCACCGGCCACAGTGCTTGGAAACTGTGTGGCGATTATTTTTGGCGGTCTTTTAAACAATTTCGGAAAAAAACACCCGGAGATGACCGGAAACGGTGTATTGGTGAATGATGGAAAAACGGTGAAAAAGACACCGCCATTGAAGCCGACATTTGCGTCTTTATGTACCGGGATGATCATTGCGTTCGCCTTTTATCAGCTTGGCGCGATCTTGCACAGGTTTGTTCCTGTGATCCCGACGTATGCGTGGATGATCATTGCGGTCGTGCTTGTGAAGGGAACCGGCATCATGTCCGAAGAGCTGGAGGATGCGGCAAGAGAGTGGGGGCAGTTTGCCATCAAGAGCTGGACGGCGGCGGCACTTGCGGGAATCGGCTTTACCCTGATCGATCTGAATACAATTTTAAAAACTCTGACACCGTTATATCTGATCACGGTGGTACTCATCGTGGGGATCATTACGTTTACGGCGTCAGTTCTTGGAAAGCTGGTTGGCTTTTTCCCACTGGAATCTGCCATCGCAGCGGGGATGTGTACAACAAATATGGGCGGTTCCGGCAATGTGGCTGTTTTGAGCAGTGCGCATAGAATGGAGCTTCTGCCATTTGCGCAGATCGTTACAAGATCCTGCGGAGCGCTGATGCTGACGATTGGAGGAATATTAGTGCAGATGGTGGGGTAGGACCTGGATTCTGTATTGTGAGCAGCAGGCTTTTGCACCTGCTGCGCTTGTTTTAGTAAAGTATGGGATTTTTGCCCGTAACTGTGAGGCACTGAACAGTTACATCATGCATTAAAAACGGGGGAGTGGCAAAGATGGAAATATATCAGCTTCGATATTTTGCATATGCGGCGAAATATGAAAATATCACGATGGCGGCGCAGGAATTGAATGTATCCCAGCCTTCCATCAGTAAGGCGATCCAATCACTGGAGCGCGAATTAAAAACAGAACTGCTTCGGAAAAACGGAAGATCCTGTGTGCTTACCCATGATGGGTATTTATTGCAGGAAAGGGTGGTTCCTTTGCTTGAGGAAATAGAACGGCTTCCGTTAGAATTCCGTAATAGACAGAAGAAGAAAATGATCCGTTTGAATGTTCTGACCGCAGGACAGCTTGTGCCGGAATTGATTCGCGAATTTCGGGAGGAAAATCCGGATGTTTTTTTTCGAGTATTAGATCGCAGAGAGGCAACCCAATGGGATGTCTGTATTCGAAGTACACTGCCGCAGTATGTGTTCAGCAATGCGGTAAAGTTGATGGAAGAGCCATTGTGTCTCGCGTTTCATAAAGATTCGTGGTTGAGAAATCTGGAAAAAGTCAAGTTATCGGATATCAGGAATGAAAAATTTGTTATGCTGAGAAGCGGAGGAAGTATCCGGACGATTTCAGATGCAATATTCGAAAAAGAAGGGATTATTCCGGATATTGCATTTGAATGTGATACCGTTGATATTTTGCGACGTATGGTACAGGAGGGGTTAGGGATTACTATCTGGCCAAGGTATTCCTGGAGAGATCACCTGAGAAGCGAGACAGATTTTGCAAATGTCTGTTATCGGCCGATCGATAACAACGAATTCAAACGATCCCTGTATCTGATCCTGCAGAAAGATCTAAAAATGACAGAAGAATTGGAGAAATTCTGTAAATACACGGGAAAATATTTCAATAGTATCAAAGAAGAATAAAATAAATTATGCCGAATTCATTCGAAATGAGAATATAAGTCATTCATGAATAATATTTGAACAATATATATAATTATTATATAATTGACCTATAAAAGAAAGCGCACCTTTTTAAGAATCAGCCATATGCATCTATGGTGAAGGTCTGAGAGACCTTCTTAAAAAGGAGCGCTTTTGTCGTGTTTATATCATTTTTGTTACCAGTAGTTATTGATCACAAATGGAGGATGAAGCATGTATCAGGTATCAGAGCGGGTAAAAAAACAGTTTGAATATACAATGAGTATTCCGTGTGTAAAGGAAGCTATGAAATTTATACAGGAAGATGAGAGGAATACGATTGAAGAGCAGAAAGAACTGGTTCTCATAGAGGCTCCGACGAGAGAGGAAGAAAAACGAGCTGCGGTCATGATGGAAAAATTTAAAGCTCTTGGCCTTGAAAATGTTCACATCGACCGCGGTGGAAATGTCGTTGGTCTTCGAAGAGGAAGCGGCAAAGGGCCGAAGGTATTGATCGAGGGTCATCTGGATACAGTCTTTCCATTTGGAACGGTACATGGTGTAGAGGAGAGAGACGGATTCCTCTACGCACCGGGAATCGGTGATGATACAAGAGCACTGGCAATGCTGTTGGGACTTTTAAGAGCATTGAATCAGAACGAGATCAAGACATTCGGAGACATTGTATTTGTGGCAACTACCCGCGAGGAAGGTATGGGTGGCCTTGGCGGAATGAAAGATTTCCTGAATGATAATGACGACATTGATATTTCACTCACAATTGATAACAATGACATGAGCGCACTGATCTTCGAGGCGACAAGCGGAGAAACCTACGAGGTCAACTTTTATGGTATCGGCGGTCATGCGTTTGGATCGTTTGGCGAGATGGCACAGCCGATCCATGCAGCAGCCAGAGCAGTTGCGAAGATCGCTGATTTTATAGTTCCATCAGATCCGAAGACAAGCTTCTGTGTCTCAAATTTCCACGGTGGAACTGCGGCTGGAGTGCATGCGATCGCATCGCAGGCAACCATCAAATTTAATTTCAGATCAAATTCACCGGAGGAGCTTGCAAAGCTTCGCACAAAAATCTTTGATGCGATCGAAGAAGCATGCCGGGAAGAAACAGAAAAATGGGGAAAAGATGAGATCACCTGGGATAAAAACCTGATCAGTCAGGTTCCGGGCGGAACTCAGGATTCCCATACACCACTGGTAGAATCCGCGTGGCTTGGTTTGAAGTCTCTGGATATTGAACCGGTATTCCATAAAGGCGGCTGCACAAATGCGAACGTAGCGGTTTCGAAAGGAATTCCATCGATCTGTCTTGGACGCGCGTTTGCGCCGGATGAAAATAGAAAAAATATAATGAATCATAGTGTTCATGAAAAGTTTCCGATCACCGACTCATATAAGGCAGTTCAGCAGGCATTTATGGTATTGATGATGGCAGCAGGAATCGACGGGGAGACTAATTCTGTTGTGGAGGGAAAATAGATTATGAAGAAAATGACACTGATCGCTACAGGAGATGCGTTTATCACAAGAAGATTTCCGGAAGGCGGTTATGAAGGATTTGAGCAGGTCAGAGACGTGATCAGTCAGTATGATGTGAAATTTTCGAATCTGGAGATGACATTCCACAATGAGGAAGGATATCCGGCAGCATTTTCCGGAGGAACCTGGGCAATGGCAGATCCAAGAACCCTTGATGATATGAGATCGTTTGGTTTTAATCTGTTTAATACGGCAAATAATCATTCCTGCGACTACAGTCATGGAGGCGTTCTTGCGACCATCCGGAATCTTGAAGAGAGGGACATGATCTTTGCCGGAACAGGAAAAAATCTTTCCGAGGCATCAAAACCATGCTATCTGGAGACGAAAAACGGACGTGTCGCAATGATCGCAGTCTCTTCAAGCTTCCATGAGTCAGGAATGGCTGGTGGACAGAGCGCGGAATTGGTCGGAAGACCGGGATTAAATCCGCTGCGATATGAAACGATTTACCATGTCACGGAAGAGAATTATAAGAAAGCAGAAGAACTGGCGGCGCTTACAAAGATCAACGCAACAATGGAGCGGTCCGTTAAAAATGGATATAAGAATCCGCCGGATTCCGGAACTCTGCCGTTTGGCACATACAAATTTGTGCTGGATGAAAAAGACTGGATCGAGAGCGTTCCATTCCCGGCTGATATGGAACGTGTCGAGAAGGAGATCATTGGGGCAAAAAAACAGGCAGATATCGTTCTTGTAAGCTTTCACGGGCATGAGACAGATGGGGAGGACACAACGGTTCCATCCATGTTCCTTGAGACATTTTCAAGAAGATGTGTGGATGCGGGAGCAGATGCGGTAATCGGACACGGGCCGCATGAACTTCGTGGAATTGAGATCTATCACGGAGCGCCTATCTTCTACAGTCTGGGAAATTTCCTTTTTGAGACAGAAACTGTGGAAAAGCAGCCTTACGATGCATACATAAATAAAAAAATGCCGCTGGATACCAAGGTAGGTGCTTATATGGATGCCCGTAGTAAAAACGGCACGGCCGGATACGGAGTGCTCCCGGAGATCTGGTCATCCGTGATGGCAGGCTGGACCATGGAAGACGGACATGTGACAGAAATCAAACTGTATCCGATCTCTCTTGGAATGACAGAAAAAAGGCCGCAAAAAGGAGTTCCGGTGTTGACCGGTGATGAGAAGGTACTGGCATACCTGGCAGAGCTTTCAAAACCTTACGGAACTGAGATGGAAATTAAAGACGGCGTAGGCACGATCAGACTTTAAAGGAGATAGAAAGAGTAAAGTCCTGAGCGAAATTGATCGGGACAGGGAAGAACTTGAAGAAAACGATCGGAATCGATATAATGAATATGAAGACTGCGCACCTGTGTGAGAATCAGATCACCAGGTGCGCGCAGCGTAAAGGAGAGGAGTACCCATGAACAAAATCACAAATGCGTCAAGATTTCTTTTTGAGGAACTTGTATCCAGAATACAGGAACGTTCCAACGCAGTGGGAATCGCGGTTGCGATCGTTGACCGAAATGGAAAGACACAGTATGAAAAGTTTTTTGGATACCGGGATCAGGAGAAAAAACTGCCGATCGATGAGGATACGATCTTCGGATTAGCGTCTGTCACGAAATCTTTTGTGGCTTTATCGATCATGCAGTTAGTCGAAGCCGGAAAAGTAAATCTGGATGATCCGGTGAGCAAATATATTCCGGAATTTACAAACCGCAATCAGAAACCGATAAAGGTATGGCACTTTTTATGTCACACAGCGGGCTTTTATCCGATGCACCGCACAATCATCAATGAGATCGCGCAGAAGGCAGGACTGGATGAGAATGAGACAGGGGATTTTGCGTTCTGTGAGAAGATCGCATTGGAAGGAACAAAGGCAGTCGCTGAGCTGCTGGATGCCCAGACAAAGGAAAACGGCGGTCTGATCGGAGATCCGGGAAACTACATGAGCTATTGCAATGATGGCTTTGGACTTTTGTCAGAGATCGTGCGTCGTGTCGGCGGGGAGAACAGCTTTGCGGAATATGTGAAAAAACATATTCTTGAGCCTCTTCATATGGAGCGGAGCAGCGGAGAGTATGTAAGACCGGCAGCGGATGCGAATGCGGCAGTTCTCTACAAAATGCAAAAAGGTGTCATGACCTCCGGCAGAGATTACCATGACAATGCATTTTCCCTCGGAGGAGCCGGTTCCCTGAAATCTACGCTTGCCGACATGAAAAAATACATCTGCATGTATCTGAATTACGGAAAGGGGATCGATGGAACAAGGATCCTCTCCCAGGAGGGTGTACGGACGATGTGTCGCCCAAGAATCGATTATCGCCCGGATAGCCATTATTGCTTTGGCCTTGCGCAGAAGAAGCTGGATGACCTGACGGTTATGGAGCATGGCGGAAGCCTGCCGGGAGTTTCGTCGAATTTATCCTGGTCGTATGATGCCGGAGTGGGTGTTATGGTACTGTGCAACACGTCGGGCGTGCCGGTTAGCACGATCGCGGATGCAGCAATGCGGATGTATCATGGAAGAAATCCGATCGAGGATCGATTTGTTTATCAGGAGACGGAGTGGAATGCGGAAAAGAGAAAGGCGATGTGCGGCACCTTCCGTTCAGATGAAGATAACAATATCACGATCTTTGAAAAAGATGGAAATCTGGCAGCCAAAGAGGGAGAGACGCTTCTTCGATTTGTGCCGGTGCAGGAATTTTTAGGGATTGTGCGCAACCCGGATAAGGATGGCTACGTGAGATTCTTCGAAAATGAGAATGGTGAGATCTTTGCAATCGGATACGGTGGAAGAATGCTGCCGAGAGTGAAAGACTGATTGGAGCAAAGTTTGAGCATGAAAAAATGCCGGATGATCGGTTTTCCCGATCATCCGGCATTTCATGATTCTGGTAAGAATATGTCAGCTTCGCTGACCAGAATCATGCGTAAAGTCTCACGGACGTTTCGACTTGAATTTAACCGCCATACGGAATCCATGCAGTGCGTTTTATATGACGATTAATTAGTGAATAAAGCCTTCAGCCCACTTTTTAAAGTTTGCGAAGTCCTCTTCGTTCGGATGGGAGAGGCCTTCATTGTACGTGTCGCGAAGAAGCTTTGCCTTTGCGTCCTCCGGGTCCTTTTCGAGCATTGCGGCAAATTTATCGGCGACTGCCGGCTGCATTTTCCCCTGGCAGACGAAGCCTGTCAGAACGGTGTTGTTTACGGGAATATTTGCCTCGGCCTGCTTTAAGATCGAGTGGATGTAATCAGGAGCGGCATATCCGGCTGTGCCGAAAAGAGCGATCTTTGTATTCTGAAGGTTCTTTAAGAAAATCCGAGTCCTGTCATCACAGCTTCCTTTATCGGTCCAGAAGCCGGCGAAGATAAGGTCCGCACCAAGCTCCGGGGAGTAATGGGATGTATCACCGAAATAAACACAGTGCTCATGCGGAAGGATATCATGGAGACGATCCGCAAGTGCTGCAGTATTTCCGGTCTTACTGGAATAAACGATTGCATATTTCATAGGCATTTCCTCCACTTACTGTAATGATGCGGCAATTGCGTCTGCAAGTGCGTCAAGCTCAGCTTCCTGATTGTCTTTCAGGGCAGATTTAATGGTTACATCTGCCTCGAGCACATGGATATTTTTCATTGTACCGAGGATTTCACCCATCTGCTTTGAGGTGGTTGCCGCCCAGGTTCCATTCTGGATCAGGGCCGCGGTACGGTTTGTAAGACCGTGGGCTGCAAGCTGGTGGAGCAGTGTGTCCATATTGCAGAAGATACCGCCATTGTAGGTGATGGATGCAAAGACAATCGCGGAGGTACGGAACGCGTCTGCAATGATGTAGGACGGATGGGTCTTGGAAACGTCAAAGACGGAAATATGGCGGATGCCGCGGTCGGCAAGCTTTCCGGCAAGGATATCGGCAGCTTTTTCCGTATGACCGTAAACAGATCCGTAGGCGATCGTTACAGATTTCTCTTCCGGCGTATAGGAGCTCCATTTGAGGTATTTATCGATGAGCCATGGGAGATCTTCTCTCCAGATCACGCTGTGGAGCGGGCAGATCATCCGGATTTCGAGCCCGGCAGCCTTCTTTAAGAGACCCTGTACGGACATGCCGAATTTTCCAACGATATTTGTATAATAACGTCTCGCCTCAGAGAGCCAGGCAACCTTATCGTCGATCTCGTCAGCAAAGATATTTCCGTCGACAGCGCCGAAGGAACCGAAGGCATCAGCGGAGAACAGGATCTTTTCTGTCTTTTCATAGGTAACCATGACCTCCGGCCAGTGCACCATCGGGGCCATCACGAAGGTAAGCTCATGGGAGCCGAGAGAGATGGTATCTCCCTCTTTTACCAGAATCGCGCGGCTGTCCACATCAAAATCAAAGAACTGTTTCATCATTCCCACAGCCTTTGCGGTGCATACGATCTTTGCCTCCGGGTAAACGGCGATCACATCGGCGATGGACGCACAGTGGTCCGGCTCCATGTGGTTTACGATCAGATAGTCCAGAGTGCGGCCCTTTAAGGCAGCGGTCACATTTTCGAGAAAATCATGGGTGAAGGACGCGTCCACGGTATCGAAGAGTGCTGTCTTCTCGTCAAGAAGAACGTAAGAGTTATAGGACATTCCTGTAGGAACCGGATAAACATTTTCAAAGAGAGCGATGCGGCGGTCATTGACGCCGACCCAGAAAAGGGAATCTGTAAGCTTTCTTATGTTATTCATGTTAGAAACCTCCTGATATTAATATTGCTGTGGCGTTTTCCGAATCTGCCAGAACGAGAACGGTGAAATACCGGAAAGGTACTGGCTTTTAAAAGAGTCACAAAAGGTCGAAAAATAAAATTATCTGGCCTTATATATCTTAATTGTTGGCGAATTTTGAAGATATAAAAAATAAATTCAGACAAGACAGAAATATGGGCGCAGATATACTATCATTCTAAATGGAAAGCCTTTGGAAAGCAAGTAAAACCCTCCTGTAAAATCTTAAAAAATTATTAAATACCAGTTGACAAGTGAGATATGAAGTCATATAATTCATTTGAAATTGATATTCGTTATCAATACAATTATTCCCATAAATGGTTTGGTGAGAGGTGATGGAAATGCTTACAGATGTAATTGTTTTGTTGCTGGTTGCCATGGCCGTGATCGGTGTGATAAAGAGCATCCGGAAACAGAAGAAGAGCGGTTCCTGCGGAGGTTGCTGCGGTTCCTGCTCCGGGTGCAGCGGATGCGGCAGTGTCCATTACGATACAGCTCCGAAAGCTCACAAGGTCTGAGTGGATGGGCGTGTAAAGAGGAGGAAACATGATGCCAATGACATTTTTACGTGCCGGTGAGACCGGTATGATCCAGCGTGTCGGCGGAGCAGAGGACACAAAGAGATTCCTCGCGAATCTTGGCTTCGTGGACGGCGCAGCAGTGACAGTGATCTCTGAACTCAACGGAAACCTGATTGTAAACATCAAGGATTCCAGAGTCGCGATCAACAAGGAGATGGCAAAGCACGTTATGGTGCAGTAGCTGTGAAAAAAGACAGTAACTGTTCAGCAGTTTGCATTATCCCTCAGGGAAGTGCAGACTGGGAAGAATGAGGCAGTTATGGATGATGAAAGTTCAGGTGGGAGTTTTCCCACTTTGCTTTTTCCCCAAAGGTTAGTATGCACTAATTAGCAGCGGCTAATCGAAAGCTTTTGGAAAAATTTCACAAAAGACAGGGGGAATGGATCCGGACCGCAGGAGCGATCCACAAGGATAGAAAGGAGAAGACATGACATTACGTGAAGTTCCGGTACATACAACGGTTAAAGTTGTAAAGATCAACGGAGAGGGCGCATTCCGCCGCAGAATCATGGACATGGGCATTACCAAAAACAGCGAGATCTACGTTCGTAAAGTAGCGCCGCTCGGTGATCCGGTCGAGATCACGGTTCGTGGATATGAACTGTCTTTGAGAAGAGACGATGCGGAAAGTGTCGAAGTCGTTACAGTCTGATGACGGGATAAATGTTTTGCCTGATGTGTATGCAAAACATTGGCAAAACACGGTTGCTGTCCCCGCAGAGTGTGGACAGTGACAACACAAGTGCAGGAAAATAGGAGGATGAAAAATGGCTATTAAAATCGCATTAGCCGGCAACCCGAACTGTGGTAAGACGACCATGTTCAATGCCCTCACAGGCGCGAACCAGTACGTCGGAAACTGGCCGGGTGTAACTGTAGAGAAAAAAGAAGGTAAATTAAAATCTGCCAAGAGCGGTGAAGAGATCATCATCACAGACCTTCCGGGTGTTTACTCCCTTTCTCCGTACACACTGGAGGAAGTTGTAAGCCGTGATTACCTCGTTCACGAGAAACCGCAGGCGATCATCAATCTGGTAGATGCGACAAACATTGAGAGAAACTTATATCTGACAACTCAGATCCTCGAGATCGGCATTCCGGTCGTTATCGCGTTAAACATGGCTGACCTGCTTGCAAAGAGCGGAGATAAGATCGATGTGAAGAAGCTTTCCGAGATTTTCGGCTGTGAAGTCGTTGAAACCTCCGCATTAAAGGGCACAGGTCTTAAGGAGGTTGTCGAGAAGGCAATCGAGGCAGCGAAGAAGAATGAGTGGAAGAATCCGGCCGGAATCTTCTCCGGAAGCGTAGAAAACGCGATTGAGAAGGTTGAGGAGGCTGTCGGTGACGCTGTGGATGCAGACCAGAAGAGATGGTTCGCGATCAAGCTTCTTGAGAAGGACAGCAAGGTCATCGAGCAGTTACATCTTCCGGCATCCGCTATGGCAGCGGTCAACACGGAGGTTACCCGTCTTGAGAAAGAGACTGATGACGATACAGAGAGCATCATCACAGACGAGCGTTATACATACATCGGAAGCGTGATCGACAAGGCCGTTAAGAAATCCGGCAAGAAGCTCTCCACATCCGATAAGATCGATAAGATCGTTACAAACCGTATTTTAGGTATCCCGATCTTCGCGGCAGTGATGTGGTTCGTTTACTACATCTGTGTAAGCACACTCGGAACCATGGGTACAGACTGGGCGAATGACACATTCGGCGGCGGCATTCAGGAATGGGCAGGCGCGGCACTCGCGGCAGCAGGCGCAAGCGACTTCATCCAGAGCCTTGTTGTGGATGGTATCCTCGGCGGACTCTTCGCTGTATTCGGATTCCTCCCGCAGATGGCACTCTTATTCTTAATGCTTTCCATCCTTGAGGACTGCGGATACATGGTACGTATCGCATTCGTCATGGACCGTGTATTCCGTCACTTCGGACTTTCCGGTAAGAGCTTCATTCCGCTCCTGATCGCATCCGGCTGTGGTATCCCGGGTATCATGGCTTCCAAGACCATCGAAAATGATAACGACAGACGTCTTACCATTATGACAGCCACATTTATTCCGTGCGGCGCGAAGCTTCCTGTTATCGCTCTGTTAGGCGGCATCATGGTCGGCTGGACATCCGGAGATTATTCCGATGCAGGAAATACAGCATTCTTAATGTACGCGTTAGGTATCGTTTGCGTCCTTGTCGCAGCGATCATGTTAAAGAAGACAAAGCCGTTCTCCGGCGAGGCAGCTCCGTTCGTTATGGAGTTACCGGCATACCACATCCCGTCTGCCAAGACCGTTCTCATGCACACCTGGGAGCGTCTGTGGGGCTTCATTAAGAAAGCCGGAACAATCCTGTTCCTTGCCTGCGTGATCATGTGGATCCTCTCCACCTTCGGTTTCGAGAATGGCGCGTTCGGTATGGTAGAAGATACAGAAAACTGCTTCATGGCGATCCTCGGAAGCGCTCTTGCATGGATCTTCGCTCCTCTCGGATGGGGCAAATGGCAGTGCGTTGCAGCGGCGATCTCCGGATTCTCCGCAAAAGAGGGTATCGTTTCCACAATGGGTGTCCTTGCAAATGTCAGCGAGGATCTCTCTGAGGAGACAGATGTTGTTGCAGCTGCGATCAGAGACTGGTTCCCGACAATGGCAGCAGCCTTCTCCTTCCTTGTATTCAACCTGTTAAACTCCCCGTGTCTGGCGGCTATTTCCACAATGGCCCAGCAGATGCAGTCCAGAAAGTGGTTCTGGTTCGCGATCATTTTCCAGAACGTATTCGCTTACTGCGTAGCACTGATGTTCTATCAGTTCGGTCTTCTTATGGAAGGCGGTTCCTTCGGAATCGGCACAGCAGCAGCCGTTGTTGTTCTTCTCGGATTCCTCTATATGCTGTTCCGTCCGGATCCATATAAGAACCAGAAGAAGGCATCCCGCCGCTCTGTAGCAGCATAATTTTGGCAGTATCACTTCATTATTCCATAGAAACTCTATAAAAGATCCAGGTCAGAGGCGGACGTCGCTTCGTGGCCTGGATCTTTTCAGTTGGAAACCGCATAGCTTATAGAAGGAAGATTGCGAGAGCCGCGCCGGGGTCCGGACGGCCTTTGCGGATCAAAGGAGACAAAAACGATGGAAAATATCGGAAATATTATTCTTGGGATCATGATCCCGTTTGCGGGGACGACACTTGGAGCTGCGTGCGTATATTTTATGAAGAAGGGAATCCGTCAGAATGTGGAAAAAGGTCTTCTGGGCTTTGCGTCCGGTGTCATGGTGGCGGCATCCGTGTGGTCACTTCTGATCCCGTCCATGAATCTTTCCGCGGATCTGGGACGCCTGGCGTTTCTGCCTGCGGTGACCGGATTCTTTTGCGGCATCCTGTTCCTGCTGTTCCTTGATGGACATGTGCCTCATCTTCACATCGGGTGCGACGAACCGGAAGGTCCGTCCTGTACGTTAAAAAAAAATACGATGCTTGTCCTTGCGGTGACCCTTCATAATATTCCGGAAGGAATGGCGGTCGGTGTCATGTTCGCGGGACTTCTTACGGCAAACAGCGGGATCACGTTAGCCGGTGCGTTTGCCCTGTCCGTCGGGATCGCGATCCAGAACTTCCCGGAGGGGGCGATCATTTCCCTGCCGCTCAAGGGTGAGGGGATGAGCAGCAACCGTGCATTTCTATATGGAACACTTTCAGGCGTTGTAGAGCCAGTGGCAGCAATTCTCACCGTTTTGATGTACAGGATCCTCGCTCCGGTCCTGCCGTATCTTCTCGCCTTCGCTGCAGGTGCCATGATGTACGTGGTCGTGGAGGAGCTGATCCCGGAGACCGCGGAGGGAGAGCACTCGAATATCGGAACCATCGGGTTTGCGGTCGGGTTTGCCCTGATGATGATGCTGGATGTGGCACTTGGGTGATACAATATGGACGATTGAGCGTCATAGATAAATATGATAGGGAAGCGGTGATGCCCGCCTGCCCGCTGTCCGGTGGAAAAAAGACAGAAAAACAAAAAGGAAAGTGGATATCCAGAGTCCATGATGTGACTCTGGGATATCCACTTTTTATTTCCGACAATCAGATTTTTCAACACGGATCAGTCAAATTGTCAAAATTACATCTATTATCGGGAATGTTTGCTTAATTAGAATCTCTTCCAGGTACCCCGATAGAAAAGCAGCAGCAGCGGGAACAGCTCCAGACGTCCGGCAAGCATATCAAAGGTCAGAACCAGCTTGGAGAAGTTGGAGAAGAGCCCGAAGTTCTGGACCGGTCCCACGAGCTCCAGCCCCGGTCCGATGTTGTTTAAGGTCGCCGCAACCGCGGTAAAGTTTGTCACAAGATCGAAGTTATCAATGCCGATGAGCAGCACGGAGATCGCGAAGATCAGGATGTATGCCGCCATGAAGACATTTACGGAGCGGAGAACCACATGCTCCACCGCGCGTCCCTCAAAATGGATCTTGCGGACCTGATTCGGATGGAGATTCTGGGAGAGTTCCTTTGTCAGGGATCGGAATAACAGCACGACCCGGGATACCTTAATGCCGCCGCCGGTACTTCCCGCGCAGGCACCGATAAACATTAAGAGCACCAGGATCGTTTTCGGGACCGTTGGCCAGAGGTTAAAGTCCACGGTGGCGAAGCCGGTTGTCGTGATGATGGAAGCAACCTGAAACGCGACATGGTGGAACGCGAGGAACAGGCTGTCGAAGAAATCCCGGACAAAAAACGTGATGACGAGGATCGACGCGGCAATGATCCCGAGGTACCATCGCGCCTCCTCGCAGCGCAGCGCTTCCTTCGGCTTTTTCATATAGAAGAGGAAGTACACGTTAAAGTTGATGCCAAAAAGTATCATAAACACGGTAACTACGCCCTGCAGGTAGGTGGAATAGCTTCCGAAGCTGTCGTTCTTGATACCGAAGCCTCCGGTTCCTGCGGTACCGAAAGCGGTACACAGGGAATCAAACACCGGCATCCGTCCCACAAGCAGGAGAATAAACTCCAGAACCGTCAGGAAGAGATAGAGTCCGTAGAGGATCTTTGCGGTGGACTGCACCTTCGGGACCAGCTTTGTGACAGAGGGCCCCGGGCTTTCTGCCTTCATGAGGTTCATATGGTAGCCGTTTCCGGTAAGCGGAAGCAGGCAGAGGAGGAACACGAGAACTCCCATACCTCCGATCCAGTGTGTAAAGCTCCTCCAGAAGAGGATGCCGTGCTGAAGCGGCTCCACGGCGGGAAGAATACTGGCACCGGTCGTCGTAAATCCGGACACAGTCTCAAACAGGGCATCCACCGGATTCGTTATGGATCCGCTTAAGAGAAACGGAATGGAACCCATGATACTCATGACGATCCAGCTCAAGGCGACCGTCACGGAGCCTTCCCTTGCGTAGAATACCTTGTTTTTCGGCTGCTTGCGGACAAGGATCAAACCTGGGATCAGGCAGAGGACGATCGTGATGAAGAATGCCAGTGCGCAGCTTTCATGGTAGATCAGGGAGACTGCCAGGGACGGCACGAGAAGCGCCGCCTCCACGTCCAGAATCCAGCCGATAATATAAAAGATCATCGAATAATTCATGGAATCTCTCCTTTATGATTTTAAGATATCCCGGATATCACCGAGACCGCGGTTTGTGGTCACGAGAATCACGGTGTCCCCGACCATGATCATATTCTGACCGCGGGGGGTGAGGATCTGACCGTTGCGGTTGATGCAGCAGATCAGAAGGTTGTCCTTTAAGTTTAAGTCCATGAGCGGCACATTCGTGACAGCGGACTCCTCTTTGATGGAGAACTCCAGTGCCTCGGCACGGCCATCGAGGATCTTATACAGCGTTTCCACGTTGCAGCCGATGGTGTTCTGGCGGGCACGGACATATTGTAAGATATAGTCTGCCGTCAGGTACTTCGGGTAGATGATACTGTCGATACCGAAGCTGTCGATCACGTCGTCAAAGGCGATCTTGTTGACCTTTGCAATGAGCTTTGCGTTGGAGTGGAGCTTTCCGTAGAGGGTGAGGAAGATATTCTCCTCGTCAAGTCCGGTGAGAGCCACAAGGGAATCGGCGTAGGTCAGGCCTTCTTCCAGAAGAAGATCCCGATCACTTCCGTCCCCGTTTATGATATCAGCACCGGGAATCACCTCACTTAAGTAATCACAGCGCTCTTTCCGCTGCTCGATGATCCGGACACGGAACCCGATCTTTAAGAGGTCCTGGGCCAGATAGTGGGCGATGGTGCCGCCGCCGATGATCAGGGAATTTTTAACTGATTTTGAGCGGAGGCCGATCTTTTCAAAAAACTGGGCCGTATTTTCCAGAGATCCCACGATAGAGAGGATATCCGTATCCTGAAGGACAAAGCTTCCGTTTGGGATCACGACCTCAGATCCACGCTCAACGGCACAGATCAGGACATCACATTTTAACTGTCTCATGATATCCATGACAGTTTTTCCGCCGAACCCGATCTCCGGCTTTAAGCGGAAGCGGAGAAGCTCGACACGTCCTTTTGCGAAGGTGTCGATCTTGATGGCGGACGGGAATTTTAAGAGCTTTAAGATCTCTCTGGCCGCCGTCAGCTCCGGGTTGATGATCATGGAGAGTCCGAGCTTTTCCTGAATGAAGCGGATCTCCTTATTATAGAGCGGGTTTCTTACGCGGGCGATGGTGTCACAGTGTCCGGTCTTCTTCGCCATCAGGCAGCAGAGGAGGTTTAATTCGTCCTCGCCGGTGACAGCGATAAAGAGGTCTGCGCTTTCCACTCCAGCCTCCTGCTGGATATTGAAGCTGGCGCCGTTTCCAACGATTCCCAGGGCGTCAAACTGGTTGGAAAGATGTTCCACTTTCTGCGGATTCATATCGACCATAACGAGATCGTGGCCCTCGGCGCTTAAGCGCTCTGCAAGGCTCACGCCGACCTTTCCGCAGCCGACAATGATGATCTTCATATGTTTTGTTTACCGGTCCTTTCAGTTAATTAGGCGTTACAGTACACGGGCACTCTATGCCCGCGCACTGTAACAGGATTTTGCCGATGCTTCGCATTCCGAATCGGCAAAATCCGCGGTCATAACGGTATCATACGGAATTTTCAGTTCAGAAAATTCCTACCCATGAAAAGTAACAATTAGGCTTCCCAGCGTCCGGAAGCGCCGCACGGAAGTACGAGCCCGGAACCCGTAACGGGAAGTCCGATCTCCTCCGATCTCACGGTTCCGCCGAACTGCGGGACAACCGCTGTTCCGAGCATGTAAGTCAGCACGGCCGGAGCGAGTCCGGTTGTGTAAGAGTTGATCAGGTAGAATAACGGCTTGTCGGAGAGGAGCTTTGCACACAGCTTTACTAACGGGTAGATCGCGTCCTCGATCTTCCAGATCTCGCCCTTCGGGCCTCTTCCATAGGATGGCGGGTCCATGATGATCGCGTCGTAGTGGTTTCCACGGCGGATCTCACGCTCTACGAATTTTACGCAGTCATCCACGATCCAGCGGATCGGCGCGTCCTCAAGGCCGCTGGACTTCGCGTTCTCCTTTGCCCAGGCGACCATGCCCTTGGAGGCGTCAACATGGGTCACGGAAGCTCCGGCTTTCGCGGCTGCCAGTGTTGCTCCTCCGGTGTAGGCGAAGAGGTTTAAGACTTTGACCGGGCGTCCCGCGTTTTTGATCTTTTCGCCAAACCAGTCCCAGTTTGCCGCCTGTTCCGGGAAAAGACCGGTGTGCTTAAAGCTGAAGGGCTTTAACTGGAAGGTCAGGCCTTTGTAGTTGATGCTCCACTGCTCCGGGAGACTGAAGAATTCCCACTCGCCGCCGCCTTTGGAGCTTCTGTGGTAGTGGCCGTTCATCTTTCTCCACTGTGGTGCCTTTTTATCGGTATCCCAGATGACCTGGGGATCCGGACGGACCAGAATATATTTTCCCCAACGTTCCAGCTTTTCACCGCCGGAACAGTCGATGACTTCATAGTCCTTCCATCCATCTGCTATCCACATAATTGTATTCCATCTCTTTCTTTAGACTTTTTTGCGTAAAAACGGATTAGGGGCACAAAATGCCTATGATATACCAGTATAATAGATTCGGGGGATACTGTCAAATAGGAGTGGGGATGGAATGCGGGATGTTGGCGGAAATATGGGGAACATGAACGGAAAATGTGTCTTTCTGTGGCGGGAATGCGGCAGAACTGTGGTGGGGACTTAAGAGAATTGACAGGTATTTTCTGTTGAATAATCAGGGAGTTACTGGTAAAATAAAATCAGATGTATTGCGAAATGAAAAATACGGCCGGAAGGCAGAAATCCCATCGGCGAAGCTGATCCGGAATGGATGTTGGCGATAGTTATGCGCCTTTTGGGGTACAGGAAGGAGACGGAGCGAGTGAAGAAAAAAGGGTTAAGAATACTGGCAGCAGCGGCGGTCCTGACTTTCGGATGTCTGACGATGAACGCCTACGCAGCGGAAGGCTGGGCGCTTTCCAATAATATATGGACGTATCTTGATAAAAACGGAAACCGCGTGACGAATGAGTGGAAAAAGGGCGCGGACAATCTCTGGAGATATTTAAATAACAGCGGTGAAATGGCGGTCAACAGCTGGGCCGACAACGATTACTATGTGGATGCTAACGGAATCATGGTGGCGGATAAGTGGATGCAGATCGCGTCCCCGTACAGCAGAGACAGTCAGACCTACTGGTTCTACTTCGGTTCCAGCGGAAAAGTCACAAAGGACACCTGGAAGAAGATCGATGGAAAAAGTTATTACTTTGACGCTGACGGAATCATGCAGACCGGCTGGACCGAAGATGGGGATTACTATTTAAGCTCCAGCGGAGCGATGGTGACAGGATGGAGATATCTGGAGCCGAAGGATGAGGACAGCAGCCTTTACGGAACGGAAAGCGATGATGGAAAGTACTGGTTCTATTTTTCCGCAAGCGGAAAGAAGCAGAGCCCGTCGACCAGCGATGACGGCGGAGAGTATAAGGTAACAAAGATCGATGGAAAATACTATTGCTTTGACGCAGACGGACGGATGCGCACCGGCTGGGTGTATTTAGACGGTGATCCGGAAAATTCAAGTAAGAGTTCGATTGCGGATTGGAGATATTTCGCGGAGAGCGGGATCCAGAACGCTACAGTCGGCGCGGCGATCTCAGGCTGGCTTTCCTTAAACCCGCCGGAACAGCTTCAGGACAATGTGGATGAGCCGGTCGTATGGTATTATTTTGATAAAAACGGCGAGCCAAAGACCGGACCGGAAGACGGAAAAGCGTCCACGAGCGATTTTGTCCGCATCAATGGAAAGACGTATCTCTTCGACCAGAAAGGAAATCCGGTCAAAGGATTAAAGAAGGTACGGATCGGATCGACCAGCGAATATACGTCCTACTACTTTGATGAGTCATCCAGAACCTCAGTAAAAGGAAAAATGACCGTCGAGGAGGGCGATGGAAATAAGACCACGTTTTATTTCAATGAAGGGACCTATGCGGGCCGCGGAACAAACGGCGTGAAGAACGGATACCTTTATTATATGGGAAAACTTCAGCAGGCAGACAGCTCGAGCCGTTACGCTCTGATCAGTATCCCGAATGGAAACGGCGGTTATCAGACGTATGTGGTAAACAGCTCCGGACGTATCTCCAAGAATACGACGGTAAAGGACCGCGATGGAAATAAATATAAAGTGAATTCCAGCGGGATCCTGACGCATATCAATGACGAGGCAGCAAGCTCCACGGAAGATTACGGCGAGCCGACCGAGCCGGTATTTGAGAATGACTGATATGGATCCAGGATAAATGATAAAGGATTTTTTGAAGGACCAGGGGCAGAGATGTTCCTGGTCTTTTCTTTTGCATTTCGTGCAGAATTTTGACATCTTGTGTCGAACCGATTGACACGCCTTGTTTTCTAATGATATTCTGGCGACAGAGACTTGAAGATAAGAGGGAGGCGGATCGCATGAGATATAATTTTAGAAGATGGATGGCAGGATTATTGACGGCAGTGATGGTGGGATCCACGATCATATCACCAGTGTATGCGGAATCAGCTATGATTCGACCGGATACTGATTTTGAAGTATATACGGCGAGTGATGCAGTGAAGGAGAAAGCGACACAGTCAGACACGGTGAGAAAACCGCAGAGGGCGAAAAAAGATGAATTATTGAAGCTTAAGGCATCGGACACCAATGCGCTTCTCAGGACATTGAGTGCCGAAGCAGAGTATGATCTGAAGAATGGGAAAGTGATCATTGATAAGAACGGCGATTACACGATCAGCGGCACATATGAAAAGACGACTGGAACGGATCATGTGATCACGGTGAAGAAGGGTGTTTTTGCGACGATCACTTTAAAGGGTGTGTCAATTGAAACCGCAAATGCGAATACAGTTCAAATGTCCTGTATTGAACTTGAAAAGGGAGCGGATGTGACGCTGGTTCTCTCCGGAATGAATAACCTGTATACAGTCAGCAACTCCGGCGCGGCGATCCATGTGCCGGAAGGAAGCAGCCTGACGATCCGGGCAGGATCTGATCAGGATGTCCTGTATTCGTTTGCGCGCGCTTATGGAGCTGGAATCGGAGGAAACAGCGGAGAGGGACATGGCGAGATCACGATTGAAAGCGGAAAAGTGGCAGCTTGTTCTGGAATGAGGCTGACAGATAAAGGAACGGAAAAAGAAACGGAATCGGACAGTGGAGCCGGAATCGGATCTGGTTCGGCGGGAATTGGCGGTGGTATGATTACAATCGCTGGTGGATCTGTTTATGCAGCAGCATCTGTTGGAGCTGGAATCGGTGGTGGATATAAGGGAACATCGGGAACTGTTGTGATTTCCGGCGGAGATGTAGAGGCACGGGGCGGAGAGTATAACCGTAGTGTGAATGCTGTTGCAATCGGTCCAGAGACGGTCGATGGTAAGAATAATAGTTTTACATTGAAAGCCAGTGAAAAAAAAGCAACGGCAGAATTCCGTGGAGTTGATCAAACCAAAACATACACGGTCGATATTGGAGAGGAGCAGACCATCAACTATCCGGGAAGCCGTGTGGTGATCAAGTATGGAGAACAGACACGAAATGGGAAGCTTACCGTTACTCCAGAAAAAGGTGTTACCTATTCTGGAAACGGAAGAGTTGAGATCGCCGGATCTGGTCCATATACAGTTACAATGGCAGATTCTGGGACAGCGACAAGGGAATTTATTGAGATCAAGAGCAGCTGTACCGTTACTTTGGAACAGCTCAATATTTATCCGAATGCACAGAAGGTTCCTGCAATTGATATCGATGCGGGACTTAAAAAGGTGACCTTAAAGCTGGAAGGCAGAAATATTCTTAAGGGCGCTGAGCTTGCGGCGGCGATCGATAATCATGGGACTCCGCTGGAGATAACAGGAAGCGGAAGTCTGGATGCCACAGCCGGCTCCGGGTCTGCGGCGATCGGTGGCAGCTGCTATGTAAATTCTGTGCCGGTAGGCAAAAATATTACGATCTCCGGCGGTGATTTGACCCTGCGGTCAAATGGAGATGGAACCTGTCTGGGAGCTGGTGCTGCCAGCAGCGCAAGTACGGGGAGTGCAGATAACCTGGTCATTTCCGGCGGAAATGTAAACCTGATCAAGAGCGGGGGCGGTTATTGTATTGGATCGACAGACTTTTATGTTAATTCGGAACCGAATATCCGGATCACAGGAGGAAATGTCACAGCGACGGTGTCCGGAGACACAGGAAAAATCTGTCAGAGTCCTATCACGATAGCGCCTGAAAATGGAAAAACAGCGACACTGTATACAGGAAACTCAGCTCCGGGAAGCGCGGCTCTCGGGCTGCGCGGGGAAGGAAAATATGAGCCCGCGTCAGAGAAGTATATGCGTGTAAAGTTTGGAACACCGCATAACCTTACTGTTACGGGAGGAACGATCACCTCAACAGAGTCCGAATTTGCGGAAGGTGAGAAAGTGCCGGTCAGCGCGAGTGCCAAGATCACGGATGGAGCCGGAGAAACCTTGTATTTTGCAGGATGGACGGTTGAAAAAGGAAGCGGAACGTTTGCGGATCCTTTGTCTTCCGGAACAACATTTACGATGTCCGATGTGGATACAGAGATCAAGGCGAACTATACAGGTGGATATTCTGTTACAGTTGCTGACGGAACCATCACCCCGGGACAGGAAAACTATGCGCCGGGCAGCACTGTCACGATCACAGCGAAAGATAAATCTTCGGAAAAATTATGTTTCGATCGCTGGGAGATCACGAACGGAAACGGAGAATTCTTAAACGGAACGGCCAGTCAGAAAACGGCACAGCTTAAAGTAAACAGCAGCCTGTCCGTAAAGGCGGTCTATGTTTCCGGGCACAGCCTCACGGTAAATAATGGAACTGGAAGCGGAGCTTATAGAACTGGGGATGTAATCGAGATCACGGCATCTCTACCGGCGGGATCAGAATTTTCGTCATGGACGCTGGATTCTGGTTCAGGAACCTTTGCAAACGTCTACAGCAGCACGACAAGATTTACAATCGGATCAGAAGATGCTGTGGTCACAGCCCAGTATAAGGGCGAAGGACTCACCGGTGACTTCATCGTGAGCGGTGGAATCCTGGGAACAGATTATAAATATGAGAACGAAATACTGACCATAACGGGCAGCAGAAAATACGAGATCTCCCTGAAAGAGGGCATTGAGACGACTGGAAATCAGATCACGGTTCAGGGCGGAAAACCTGTAATTACGCTCCATAGCGTAAAAGTGAATGGAGACTATGCGCTCAGGATCAGGGATGAAGCAAATGTGACGTTGATCCTGGATGGGGAAAACTCCATGTGTTCCAAACAATCGAACTGTGTGTATGTGTCGGACAATTCTTATCTCACGATCACGAGCATTCAGGGGGATGGAAGCTCTGCGGGAACACTGCGTGCAGAAAGAAATGAGTCTGGCGGGATCAATCATGCCGGAATCAGAGGCGGTTCCATTACTGTAAAAGGCGGAACAGTTATCGCTAAAGGTGAATATGAAGCGGCAGGAATCGGCAAAGACGCGCGTGAACAAAACACAAATTTCTCCATTTCGATCGAAGGAGGTACCGTGGAAGCTGACGGCGGCTGGGGAGGTGCCGGCATCGGAAGCGCAAGCCGGGCAGGCGGAAATGTCAATATCAATATTTCCGGCGGAACCGTAAAGGCTGTCGGAGGCCAGGGCTCTGCCGGCATCGGAATCGGATATAATAGCTGGGCGAAGAGCAGGATAACGATCACCGGCGGAAGGACAGAAGGAAAGGGAGGAAACAGGGGCTATGGCGAAAATACGACCAGCGGTGTCGGGGCAGGCTCAAAAAATGATGATGTGGAGTTTTTTATTGATGAGAAAGCGCTGATCATGCACGGACTGAGTTCCGCAGATGAGAATGTTACAGCGCAGGAGATCAATCAGAAGACCACAAGGATGGGACGCTGCGCGGTCATTTATTTTCAGGCCGATGAGAGCGGAGAGGCCGCTTCGATCTCACTGACGCCGGAGACGGAGGGAATGTATCCTGGAAGTTCAAAACAGTTTACCGCAGCTGTTAAAGGAGCAAAAGATCCGACGGTGGACTGGCGTGTATCCGGAAATACCAGCAGTGATACAAAGATCAGTTCGCTGGGAATCCTGACGGTGGGTGCGGATGAGAAAGCGGAAACGCTCAGCGTGACAGCGGGCTTAAGGTCATATAATAAAACTGCATCCGCCGTGGTAACAGTGAAACAGATCCAGACAGGTCTTGCGGTTACTTCAGAAGAAATTGAAGTTGGAGATTCTGTTTGGGCTGTGATGACGGTTCCGGAAGGAATGAGTGGACAGATCCGGTTTTATGTAGATAAAGCCGCGGTGGGAAGTCCGATCACATCAACGGGAGGCGAAACATCGTTTACGATCGGAAAAGAACTTCTCCCGTTGGGAACCCATGAGATCTATGCGGAATATTACGGAAACGGATTCCGGGTCAAGAGTGGACAGATCTCAGTGGCTGTAAAAAAACGTAATCCACAGATTGTAAAATGGCCGGAAGCTATAAGGGAGATCCATTATGGTCAACAGGCATCAAATGCCGGACTGCAGGGCGGAAAATCTGGAGCTATACCTGGAGACTTTGGTTTTGATGTCGCATGGCCGGAAGTGGGAACAGATGAAGCTCTGTGCCACTTTACGCCAAAGCCAGAGTACCGCGATACATATGAGACGATCTACAATAAAATTAAGATTAAAGTTTTGCCGGCAACTCCGAGAGTCGAGGAGGATCCTGCGGTAAATATTCAGTATGGACAGTCCCTGAAAGATGCGGTGATCTCTGGAGGAAAGGTGATCAATCCAAATTATATATCAGGGAAGAAGAAGATGATTGTGGATGGAAAATGGGGCGTTAAGGATCCAGATTCTGTACTTTATCCAGATACATCCTGCGCAGTAGTATTTACCCCGGAGGATACGAAAAACTACACGGGAGCGACTGAAACAGAAGTTTCGGTTACTGTTTCGGCGGCAAAACCAGATCTCACTATGGAGCTTGATCGGGAGACGCAGGTTGCAGGAAAGCGGATAACTGTTTCGGCAAAAGCGAAAAATGCGTTTTCTCCTGCACTTGAGGATGTACCGGAGATCCGAATTTCTTATCAGATCGGGGATGGAGCTGAGCAGACTGCTTCAGGAAATGAGATCCAGATCCCTATTGGTACCGCTGTCGGGACGATCATCACGATCACGGCGAAAACAGCTGCTGTTGATGGCAGATATATTGAAACTTCCGAGACAAAAACAGTGACAGTGGCAGACAAAACGATCGTGGATACGCAGATATCTGTGACGGTACCTGATGTGGAATATGGCAGCTCACCAGTTCCGAAGGGAACATTTGCGGGAAATGTGGATGGAGATGAGACATGGGCTTACACGTACAGTGTGGATGGTGGAAATACATGGAGTACGGAAGCACCGAAAACAGTGGGAAGTTATCTTGTAAAAGCTTTTTATGAGGATGACTCACAGAAAGGAGAGAATATTTCTTCCTGGAATATTATTCCCAAAACGGTGATTGTGGCGGGCATTGTACTGGAGGAAAAAATCTATGACGGAAGAACTGACGTGAATGTGAGATCAGTAAGCTTTGGCGGTCTTGCAAACGGAGATACTCTGGAGTCAAAGGATTATTCTGCAGCAGCAGAATTTGAAGATGCAAATGCGGGAACAGATAAAAAAGCTTTTGTAGAGGTTTCCTTATCCGATACGGAAAATGCAAAGAATTACGTTCTGGATCAAGCAGGAAAGTTCATTCTTGTTGGACAGAGCATCAAAAAAGCCGAAGCGCCCTCTGTTCCGGAGATCTCTGAGGCGTACAGCTATGGAATAAGCGGAGAGCAGGAGATCGTTCTTTCCGGATTCTCGGAAGACTGTGGAGAGATTTCTGGCGGAAATGCCGATATTATATCTGATGAGTCCGGCATCCTGGAAGAGAAAATTGCCGTAGAGGGGACGCAGTTAAAATTTGCGCTGAAGAAGAATGACAGATCACAGATCGGAGCATCAGCAGTGATCCGGGTCAGTGGCGTTTTTACGGAAAACTATGAGATACCGGATATTCAGGTCGTAATCTCTCTGAATGACAAGAATGAGCAGCATCCGATTGCGGGAACGATTACGTTCCAGCTGAATGGTGATGAAAAAACATTCACAGCTGAGATCGGGGCTGTTGAGGGCGCAGAGTACAGTTTTGACGGTACCACCTGGTCAGACAACAACCGGAAAGATGACTGCCAGCCGGATACCCTGTATCACGGATGGATCCGTCTGAAGGAGACGGAGACAGAAAATGCGGGACCTGCGGCGGAGGTTTCCGGAAGAACTCCGAAACTGGCAGAAAAGCCGCCTGTGGACGGACCGGAGAAGCCCGGAGATGGCGGGAATACTGGAGGAGACAACGGCACAAAGCCTGGAGATGGCGGAAATGCTGGAGAAGATAACGGCACAAAGCCTGGAGATGGTGGAAATTCCGGAGAAAACAATGGCTCAAGACCAGGAAGTGGAACTGGTTCATCCAGTTCAGACTCTTCCAAACCGGAGATCAGTGAAAGAAAGCCGGATATCAGCCGTGACAGTAAAAAGGGATATATTGATCCTGTAAAGGGAATTATCCCGGGCGCTGCGAACAAAGCGGTAAACGATGGACACAGCCATTGGATGAAGGATAAGAATGGCTGGTGGCTGAGATACAGCGATGGCAGTTATGCGGCAGGAAAGATGATCGTGGGAGAGCACGATAATATGCAGACGGTTGAGCATCAGTGGGAACTGATCAACGGAAGCTGGTATGCATTTGATGAGCAGGGATATCTGCGTGTTGGACTTGTCTATGATGCCGGTTATAGGGGCTGGTTCTATATGGACGAAAATTCCGGAATGCAGACTGGCTGGGTACTCATCAATGAAAGGTGGTATTTCTTCAATCCGGTTTCTGATGGAACAAGAGGAATGATGTTTATCGGAAGAAAAACGCCGGATGAGTATTTTGTGACGGAAGATGGCAGCTGGGACGGAAAGACAAAATAATAAATAAGAGAACAGCCAGGTGAAGTGAGAAAACCCCCTCTTTGCAGTTTATGGGATAGACGCGCAGAGAGGGGGTTTTTATCATTTATGAACCTAAAAATTCAGAGAAATAATCAATGAAAGGCAGTCTCATTAAACTTCTTCACCATTGATCAAAACGTGCTGAATCACACCTGTCACATCAAACGGGCAGCCGTCAACAATGACAACATCGGCGTCTTTTCCTTCTTCCAGAGAACCGACGCGGTCAGCGATGCCGATATGCTCGGCCGGGTTGATGGTTACGGCGCGGAGTGCCTCATATTCGTCCATACCGGCTTTGATGGCGAGCCCTGCGCAGAGCGGCAGATAGTGGAGCGGAGTGACCGGAGCGTCCGTGATGATGGAGACGTGACATCCGGCTTTTGCGAGAACACCCGGAGTCTCCCAGGTCTTGTTCTGAAGCTCAAATTTGGAAGCATGTCCGAATGTCGGGCCGACAGCCAGCGGGAGGTTTTCCTTCGCAAGCTCATCCACGATCATATGGCCTTCTGTGACATGTTCCAGGGTCAGGCCGACGCCGAACTCTTTCGCAATGCGGATCGCAGTGAAGATATCGTTTGCCTGATGGGCATGGGCTTTTAATGGGATCTCATGGTTTAATACTGGGATCAGAGCTTCGGACTTCTGGTCGTAAGCCGGAAGCTTGGAAGCGTCATCACCGGCCGCCTCGATCTTTGCCTTGTAAACCTTCGCTTTATTTAAAGCCTCGCGGATCTTTGCGGCATTTGTCATACGGCTGGAGATTTCCTGTTTCTGGTAGCAGCGTTTCGGGTTTTCACCGAAAGCGCATTTCATAGCGATCGGGAATTTTACGATCATATTGTCAACACGGGTTCCAACCGGTTTGATAGCAGCGAAGGTTCCGCCAATGGAGTTGGAGCTGCCTGGACCAGTCGCAAAGCAGGTAACACCGGCCTTTGCCGCCATCTTCATACACGGATCAAACGGATTGATCCCGTCGATCGCCTGTACCTGCGGAGTTACCGGATCGTTCATCTCATTGTAGTCATGTCCCTCGTAGCCGATCCCGTAGCCGTCGAGACCGATGTGACAGTGCGCCTCAACGAATCCCGGGTAGACCTGAAGACCGGTGGCATCGATCACTTCGGCGCCTTCCGCAGAGAGATCCTTACCGATCTTTACAATTTTTCCGCCATCGATCAGAATGTCAGCGATAAAGGTGTCTTTTGATACCGCTGTGTGAAGTGTTCCGTTCTTGATACAAATCATGGGAATTCCTCCTTTTTTTGCATTTTTCTCTATCATACCTGCTAAAATGGATAATTTCAAGACTTCTTTATGTACAAAATATAAAAAACAGTTATTTTAGATGGGAGTTTTCTGAACGAAAAATTTTACATGATAAAGCAGAGACTACGGGAAGACCATGTATTGTAATTGAAAAAAGACAAGAGGGATGCTGGAAGTGCCTGTTCAGGAGTCGATTTCAGGAGAAATAGAAAAAGAGTTCTTCAACGAAAATGATGAAGAACTCTTTTGCATCGGAAGTATATTTCATTCAGTCAAAGTGGCGATATCAAAAAGTAATCAGGACGGACTGCGCCACTATGAAACAACATTCACTGGCGTCCCTTCCAGGAATCCCTTTACGTTTCCGGCAAGAATGGACACGAGTCTCTGTCTCGTCTCGAGACCTTTCCATCCCATATGCGGAGTCAGGATCACGTTGTCGAGCGTGTAGAGCGGGTTGTCAGATTTCGGAGGCTCAGTCTCCTGGACATCGAGTCCTGCACCGGCAATCTGATGGTTTTCGAGAGCTTCAATGAGAGCCGGCTCGTCCACGAGAGCGCCGCGGGAGGTATTGATCAGGAAGGCGGTCGGCTTCATGAGCGCCAGAGTGTCCTTATTGATCATATGCTTTGTCTGCGGAGTCAGCGGGCAGTGAAGGGAAACATAATCGCTATTTTTTAAAACGGTCTCGAGATCCGTATAGTGGACGCCGTTCTCGTCGGCTCTCGGTGTTCTTGTATACACGAGAATGTTCATATCCAGTGCCTTGGCGATTTTCATCACAGTCTTTCCGATATGTCCGGCACCGATGATGCCGAGTGTTTTTCCGTTTACTTCGACATGCGGAACCTGAAGGTTCTTTGTAAAGTTGTCATGGTTTCCGTTCGCGAGCATCTTCATCTGGACCTGCATGGTGGAACTTAAATTTAAGATCATCATGATCGCAGTGTGAGCCACGCGCTCGGAGCTGTAGGCCGGAATGTTGCAGACAGTGATCCCCATCTCACGTGCGGCATCGAGATCCAGGTTGTTGTAGCCGGTCCCTGCTTCACAGATCAGCTTTACGGAAGCCGGGAATTTCCGGATCAGATCGCCGCTCACCGGCATTTCCTTTGTCACGATGATACCAGCTCCCTCAATGCGCTCTAAGAGCTGCTCCGGAGTAGTGTCATCATAGACGGTCACATCGGAAGAAAGAACGGAAAAGTCGAGATTTCCGTCAAAGTTCATCTTTTTCGCGTTTAATACGATACATTTGTCATTCATCAGTAAATCCTCCTGAAAAGCTGAATAATTGCAGGATCGGCAACCGGGCAGCGGCAGTCTGGATGTTATCGGTCATTATCAGATTGCTGCGGAAATTGCAGAAACTGTGCGAATATGAATTATATCTATTATATAATGAGTTAAAAAAAAAAACAAGCGACACTGCAGGCGGCATTCGACTCTAAAGCCAGTGGGATTGCGGTAGCCCTATTTCAAAACAGCCCTCCCATTATACATTTTCATATACCCCTTACTATAGAAAAAAGCTGCCCGCAATGGACAGCTTTTTTCTGTGTGATGGGTTTCTATATAAAATAAGGATTGTTGAGGGCATTTTTACTGTGCTTTCCGCTGCATTTTTGCAACGAGGGCGCTGGTCCTCTGACGGTAGTCGTCGAGTTCGGTGACGATTCCCATGAAAGAGGAGATGAGGTCCAGGGAAGCGCGGAGTGTACTCTGCTCACCCTGTACGACTGCGCGTTTTGTAAGGCGCATAGCCTGCTGCGGCGCTGCCAGAAGCTTTTCCATATACTGCTCCACAAACGTGGCAAGTTCCTCACCAAGGATGCAGGAGGTAACGAGTCCCATATCCGCGGCTTCTTTTCCCTTTAAGGTGCGGGCTGTCCAGAACAGGTCTAACGCTTTGTCCCGGCCGACGAGACGGGGCAGGAAATATGCTCCGCCGTCACCAGGTACAATTCCGGCATTAAAATAGCTTTCCGACATGGAAGCACTCTCCCCGGCGATCCGCACATCGCACATGAGAGCCATGTCAAGACCGGCACCGACTGCGGCACCATGGATCTTGGCAACCACCGGTTTATCGATTTCTTCTAAAAGAAGCGGAATTCTTTGGATCCCCTTCCAGAGGGAATTCTTTCTTGCGAGGGCTGTGGAGGAGATATCTTCATGACTCTCGAAGAATCCGTCACCGGCTGCCATTGCCTTGACGTCGCCTCCGGCACAGAATGCCTTTCCATTTCCGGAGAGCAAAAGCGCGTATACATCATCGTTGTCACGGACATCTTCCAGTGCTTCTGTCCAGAGATGGATCATCTCTTCGCTGAAACAGTTGAGCTGCTTTGGACGGTTTAATGTAATGTGTGCCAGGTGGTCATGCACTTCGTAGATCAAGTCTGCCATAGGATATCTCCTCCCTTATTTACTCTCTTTATATACCATATTCGCGGGACGAAAACGGTCCCTTTGATACCAGATTATTCTTTATGATGAGTTCCGGCAACCTCTGATATCATTCTGTATTGTGGAACTGATTTCATTATATGGAATTTATTCCATGCTGTCAAGAGTATTTCAGCCCTTTTAACGGAAATTTTGCAAAAAAATGCCGCCCGGATGAAAATAGATCCGGACGGTATCATGATGTGAAATCTTCCTTATTATATATCACAAAGCGGAATTCAGATCAGAAGCTCAGCAAAAGCCAGCCTGCCGCACACAGGATCAGGAGGAACAGGAGGTTGTAACCGGTAAATACGATCATATATTTTCCGGTCTTTGCTCCGGGAACTTCAGAGTACGCGCGGTAGGAGATCACACTCGCGAGCGATGCGATCAGTGTTCCGAGTCCGCCGACATTCACCCCGTAGAGGAGCGGGCGGACGGCAGAGGTAAAGCCGGAGAGCAGGATTGCAGCCGGGACGTTGCTGATACACTGGCTTAAAAGGACGCCGGCCGCAAATTCACGCCCGGAGATCAGCCGGGTGAGAAGAGAGGAGACTGCCGGGATCCTCTCCATGTTTCCGATAAACACAAAGAAGCAGACAAAGGTCAGCAGCAGAAAATAGTCGACCCGGAAAAAGAGCGTGCGGTCTTTCACAAGGACAGCAGCCAGGACAACAAGAAACATCACATGCCAGGAATAGATCCGCACCACGCATCCGAGACAAACGAGAAACAGAGCGAGGTAGAAGAGCAGGGATGATCTTTCAGGCAAAATGGACTCTTCCATGGCAGTGCGGTCGATGGAAAGCGGCCGGTTCTTCAGAAGAAATACGGCAATTACCAGGAGCAGAGCGGAAAATACGGTGAGCGGCAGCATGTAACGGATCAGCGTCCCTGCGGAGAGTCCGAAGGTGGAATACAGATACAGATTCTGCGGGTTTCCGATCGGAGTTGCCATACTTCCGAGGTTGGCGGCGATCGTCTGAAGGACGATCACAGGGATCAGAAGTTCCGGGAGTCCGGCCATGTTTAAGATCAGGACGGAAAACGGCACAAAGGTGATCAGCGAGACATCGTTCGTGATCAGCATGCTGGAGAAAAAGCAGAGTACCGTCAGGGTCAGAGTCAGCTGACGTGTACTTTTCAGTCCGGCGAGCAGGCTGGAGCCGAGATAACGGAAGAGACCGATCTCTTTTAATCCTGCGACAACGGTCATCAGGGAGAATAAAAGAGCCAGCGTGCGGAAATCAATGTAGGAGAGATATTCCGAGGAAGGATGGACAAAGAACATGGAGACGACCGCCAGCAGCGCGGCTGCGGAGAGGACGGGTTCCTTCTTAATAAAAAAGAGCATGATTTTTTTCCTTTCGTATGGTAGGATAGGCATGGACTGTCCGTGTACTGTAACCCATAGATTGCAACAATATTATAAACAGTGGGTTTACTAATGTAAAGGAGAAGAGTATACTGTAAATGCTGACTTTGGAGGGAGAGGTTACCTGTGATCCAAAAGACAGCTTTACGGGAATTATGAAAAAGCAAAAATCGATGAAATAGCGGCAGAACAGGCAGAAGTCCTGGATTGCCGTTAAATTTACGGGAGGAACATTATGGGGAAGCAAAAGTTTTCAATTGCCTCTGCGGGGAACCGCCGGGCATTTCTTGACGGGATCCGGGACGGCATTCCGATCGCGTTAGGTTATTTTGCCGTCTCATTCTCACTGGGCATCGTGGCGAGAAATATCGGAATGACGTCTTTTCAGGGGATGATCACGAGTGCACTGTGCAATGCGTCAGCCGGAGAATATGCCGGATTTACGATGATCGCGGCCGGGGCTGCTTATCTGGAGATGGCGATCGTGACGCTGATCGCGAATGCGCGGTATCTTCTGATGAGCTGTGCGATGAGCCAGCGGATGGACCCGGAGATGCCGTTTTTCCACAGACTTCTGATGGCGTTTGATATCACGGATGAGTTATTCGGTATCACGATCGCAAGACCCGGTTATCTGAGTCCGTGGTACATGTACGGGGCGATCACAGTCGCACTTCCGGGCTGGGCAGTCGGAACAGCACTCGGCGCACTTGCGGGAAATCTGATGCCGTGGCGGCTTGTGAGCGCATTCAGCGTTGCACTCTACGGAATGTTCCTCGCGATCATCATTCCGCCGGCGAGAAAGAGCCGGATCCTTGCAGGACTCATCGCGATCAGCTTTGCGGCGAGCTACCTTGCGGAGAATCTTCCGGTGATCTCATCGATCTCCAGCGGCACGAGAACGATCATTCTGACCGTTGTGCTCTCATCCGCAGCAGCGATTCTCTTCCCACATCCGGCAGAGGACAGCGCGGCTGATACTTCCAAGGAAACAGCGGAAGAAACTCATGTCCATTCTGCAGACGCGGCAAAACAGGGCGCTTAAAAGAAAAAGAAGTTTTTGAAAAATGTCTTGTTAAATTAAGAAGGAATACAGAAAAAACATGGAAAAGAATATTTATCTCTATATTGCGGTGATGGCGGGTGTCTCTTACCTGATCCGTGTCCTGCCGCTCACATTGATCCGGAAACCGATCAAAAATCAGTTTATCCAGTCATTCTTATATTACGTCCCATATGTGACGTTAGCTGTTATGACGTTCCCGGCGATCCTCTCCGCCACAAACAGTGCGGTGTCGGCGGCGCTGGCGCTGGTCATCGGAATCATCGCGGCGTGGTGCGGAAGAAGTCTCCTGTCTGTTGCGGTGATCTGCTGTGCGATGGTATTCGTCACGGAAATTTTCTTGGTGTAGCAAAAATACATAAAACACATACATTTAATAAAACAAAAGCAGTTTCGGTATCTGATCATCCATCGATCAAATGACCGTGCTGCTTTTTTCACTTTATAGAAGACCGATTACGGCGTTCTCACCGGGCGTGAAAAAACTGCGAAAAGAGCAGTACATGGCGCAGAAAAACGGAATGTGGCGGTCTGCCAGACCAATGCATTAACGTCGTAAAATAAATGAGATAAAATCTTATTGTCTGAAATTTCATAATGCGAAATATATTCCATTTTAGCAAAAGTGCTGATTTTCTGAGTGAAAATTTGGCAATTATTTGGAAGAATCGTACTTGTATTTGTGCGGGAAAGTTGCTATAATCAGTAGCCGTGTTGAGCGAAAAAAAGAGTAATGGCTCATAAAAGCTGATTACATGGAGGTTTACCCATGAAGAAATTATTTGCATTCTGCGCAGGACTTCTGGCGGTCTTAAACCAGACTGCATTTACAGCACTTGCAGCAGAAACAGAGGCTGCCGGGACGGCAGCACAGACGCCGCTATGGCTTTGTATTCCATTTGCGGGACTCCTGCTCTGTATCGCGGTCCTTCCGCTTGTCAAAGCAGAGTGGTGGGAGGCGCACCAGCCGCACGCAGTTGTGTTCTGGTCCCTGCTTTTCCTGATCCCGTTCGCCGTGAAGTACGGTGTGCCGAAGGCGGCGGAGACGACACTGGAATGTATCATAAACGACTACCTGACATTCATCGTCCTTCTTTTCGGATTGTTCTGTGTGTCCGGTAATATCACCCTGTCAGGTGATCTCGCTGGTTCCCCGAGGATCAATGTGGGACTTCTGGCACTCGGAACCCTGTTATCCAGCTGGATCGGTACCACCGGTGCCAGTATGCTGATGATCCGTCCGATCATCAAGATGAACGCGTGGAGAAAGAGAAGACGCCACATCGTGATCTTCTTTATCTTTATGGTGTCCAATATGGGCGGCTGCCTGACTCCGATCGGAGATCCGCCTCTGCTCATGGGATTCATGCGGGGCGTTCCGTTCTTCTGGAGCTTAAAGCTTTTACCGGTCCTGCTCTTCAATATGATCATCCTGCTGTTCATCTTCTATCATTTTGATATGAAGGCATACAGAAAAGATATCGCGGCAGGCTTAAAACCGGATATCAGCAAACCTGGTACTGAGGTGAAGATCCGCGGCGGCCACAACCTGATCTTTATCATTATGATCGTGATCGCTGTTATCTTAAGCGGTACACTTCCGTCCATGCCGATGTTTCAGGATGCCGCAGGAAATGTTCTCGGGATCCATGTATTCGGAGAAGTTACATTATCCTATCCGGCGATCATCGAGTGTGTGATCATCCTTGTATCCGCATTCCTGTCCTTTAAGACGACGAATGTTTCCATCCGCCGTGAGAACCACTTTACCTGGGGAGCGATCCATGAGGTTGCTGTTCTGTTCGTTGGTATCTTTATCACGATGCAGCCGGCTCTTATGATCTTAAAAGCAAACGGTGCGGAGCTCGGAATCACGAAACCGTTTGAAATGTTCTGGGCAACCGGTCTGTTATCGAGCTTCCTCGACAATACACCAACTTACCTGGTATTCCTCACGACAGCCGGTGCTCTGGGACTTACACAGGGTATGGTGACAGCGCTCGGTACCGTTCCGGTCAAGATGCTGGAGGCAATCTCCTGCGGCGCCGTATTCATGGGCGCGAATACTTATATCGGCAACGCTCCGAACTTTATGGTCAAATCCATTGCGGATGAGAATGGTATCCGGATGCCTTCGTTCTTCGGATATCTGATCTGGTCCTTTGGAATTCTTGTTCCGGTATTCATTGTGGATACTCTGGTATTCTTTTTATAGGAAGGGGGAGGAAATATGGCTGCAACGAAAGAAGAAATCAAAGAACTGGCAGAACATATCTATGATCTGGACGCGGAGGTCTATGTCCACCTGGGTTCCTCCCTGGGACGTGTTTTCAACCGTGACAGAGAGCGCTGTGTGAATGAGCTCACCGAGCTTCTGACTACGAGACCGCAGGGACATTTGGTCCGCAGTGAACTCGGACTGATCGCGAACATGGCCCGCACCATCGAGGATAAAGAAGAACGCGCGATGTGTATGACCGAGTACAACCGCATCCTCAATGAGGTTATGAGTCTTCCGACAAGCTTCGCCAGCGGCGATGTGATCGACCCGATTCTCGCAAAGTTAAACAGCTTCAACGTAGCGAACCGTTTCTCCAACGACGACCACCTGATCATCTGCATCAGCTGGACATACGGAAGCGGCGGAATCGATGTCGGCTTCAAGCTTGCGGATAAGCTTCACATTAACTACTACGATGCTGATATTTTCGAGGCAGTATTAAAGCGTCTCGACGCGGAAAAGGATAAGACGATCCGTGACGCTGCCGGATATGCCCACGTCTCTGAGGAACTGCAGCAGAGCCCGGCGAGCGAGTTTGAGGCAGTGACCCATATGTCCTTGAAGGATCATATCAAATATTTCAGCCGTTATCACGGCCTGAGCCGTCAGGATGCCGTCTTCTTCAACCAGAGCGACCTGATCTGCGATATGGCGAAGAAAGAGGACTTCATTATCATGGGCCGCTGTGCCGATGCGATCCTGACTAATAATGGGATCCCGCACATCAGTATCTATATCACCGCACCGATCGAGCAGAGGATCCATCGCGCGATCGAGGTAAATGCCGGTCTCGACCGGAAAAAAGCGCGTCATTTCCTGAAAAAGCTTGACAAAAAACACGCGCATTATTACAATTTCTATACCGGAAGAAGCTGGGGAAACGCGAACAACTACGATCTCTGTATCAACAGCGCAAGCTACGGAATTGACGGTACTGTCGATTTTATTCTGAGAATGATCGGTCGCGATAAGGATAAGAAAAAATCGGAATGATCTCCAAATAAAATGTGCTGTCGGCCTGTTTGCAGGACACGACAAATTATGATTTTGATGCCTGGCTGATATTAGTCAGGCATTTTTTGTGTACTCGCACGAAGATGTAGATTGTCGCAAGCGACCGCGCGAGGCGCGAGAATGTGCCAAGGCACATTCTTTTTATAGAAAGGATCAACAGCATGCAGCTTGATATGACAAAAGGAAAACCGCTGCCGGTGATTTTGCAATTTACGATCCCATTGGTGATCGGGAATATCTTCCAGCAGCTTTATAATATGGCGGACACAATCATCGTCGGCCGCTGCGTCGGTGCCGGGGCGCTGGCGGCGGTCGGCTCCACCGGAACGATCATGTTTCTGGCAACGGGCTTTGCTCAGGGAATCACTGCCGGGTTTTCGATCCTTACCGCCCAACGGTATGGGGCAGGGGATGAAAAAGGTGTGAAGCGCAGCGTGGCAAACGGAATAATTTTGGCGGTGATCGCAGCGGTCATCCTGACACTGGTCTGTGTGTCGATCATGAACCCACTGCTGCACCTGATGAATACGCCGTCGGATATCTTCCAGGACGCTTACACGTACATTATGGGGATCAGCATCGGACTTACGGCAAATATCTTTTACAACCTGTTTTCCGCATATCTGCGGGCGGTTGGAAACAGCCAGGTCCCGCTGCTTTTTCCTGATATTTTCCGCCTGTCTGAACGTGGGACTTGATCTGCTTTTTATCATCCGAGGCGGTATGGGCGTAGCGGGGGCTGCCTGGGCGACGAATCTGTCCCAGGCGATCTCGGCGGTACTCTGCGCGGGATATATCTGGGTTAAGGTTCCATCCTTAAAGCCTGATAGGGAACACTGGAAGATCCACGGAAATGACACGAGAAACCAGCTTGCGGCCGGGATCCCGATGGCGTTCCAGTTCGCGATCACTGCATCGGGAACCATGATCATGCAGTCGGCGATCAATCTGTTTGGTTCCGTGGCGGTTGCGGCCTATACGGCTGCGGCGAAGCTCCAGAGTCTTGTGATCCAGGGCATGATCGCCATGGGGCAGACGATGGCGACCTACGGCGGACAGAACTACGGATGTGGGGATGTAAAGCGGATCAAGGCGGGTGTAAAGGCAGCGCTTCTCGCGGAGTTTGTGTATTCTGTCGCGGTAGCATTGCTCATGTGTGCACTGCTCAGACCATGTCTCGGACTTTTCTTTACCGGGGACGTAGACATTTCAGCGATGATGCCCTGGGCGGAAACGTACTGCCATATGACAGCAGCCTTCTTCCTGCCTCTCTGCACGATCTTTATTTTCCGGAATATCATGCAGGGCTGCGGATATGGATTCCTGCCGATGATGGGAGGTGTATCGGAGCTCATCGCGAGACTGATCGTCTCCATGGCGGCGATGAAGCTTTTGAGCTATCCGCTCGCCTGTTTCGCTGATCCGGCGGCATGGATCGCTGCGGCGGTATTTACGGGTGTCTCGTATCTCTTTGTGATAAAAAAGATCGGGAGAGACCTTAAGGAAAAGACGACTTAGAAAAACGTTTCGTTGACATTGTAATTGGCACTTTTAATTGATAGTCTGGTACGATAGAAGAGAGATGGAAATGAAGAACAGGATGAGAAAAACTAAATTTATGGCGTTAGTACTTTCTGTGATGATGGTAGTGACGACGATATTCAGCGGTGTGACGGTCTACGCGGACAACGCGGAGAACGGATGGACACAGCAGAGTGAGGAGCAGACGGCAACCGCGTCTGACCCTGTGAAGGTAAGCAAGGCGACAGCGTCAGATCCGGAGAAAAATAACAAGAATGCCATTCCGAGTGATATGACAGAGGAAGAACTCTACAAACTGTCAGATGAGGGAAAACTCACGAAGGCAGTTCTGACGGGGCTCGGCGCTATCGAACCGCAGGAGAAGATCAGTGTAGAGGATTATATTGATTTTACCTGCATCGTGGATGACGAGGACGATCAGGAGCATACAAATCTGAAGCAGTATGTGATGAATGGTATGAATATCACGGAGCTGACCCCGGGCGTACTGGAAAATGTAGCGCCGAAGACGGTCTTCTTCAATGAGCAGAACCATATGTACCGCCGCGCGGTTGTTGGAAATACACCGGTTTATTACGTGGGGATCGTCAATGTGGGCGGAACTAAATATGTGTACTATGTGACGAGCCAGAAGAATACAGACCGTGCGTCCTATTCGGTCCTGAAGCCCGGGGAGAAGATCGATCTTCTGTACGTCCATAAAAATTCGTACCAGATCCAGTATAAGCTGGAAAATGAGAGGACGGACGCACCGGGTTCCGATCTTACTGCCGATGAGGTGTTCGGCGGAGACCGCATGGAGGTCGTGGAGGAGAATGGAAGCTATACTTTTAAAGTAAGGATCCCGCGAGGTTATCAGGCGACGGTCGAGGTTGTGGATTCCGATGGGGCGAAGGTGGACCTCAAAGGATCGGATCCGTCACTTGGAAAGATGATGAGTTATTATAAGAAGTCGGAGAACCCGAACCGGATCCTTCTGAAAGAAGATAGTCCGTCTTCCATGATCTTAAACGGTACTTACGAGGTAAGCTCGGTGACGAAGGACCAGACGGTCCGGGTAAAGTACCACAAGGTGGATAAATTTACGTTCAGTGCGAAAGACTGGCTGGGGACTAAATACGCAAAGAACAGTAGAGTCTATGGATCGGTGCCGGCATCCGGGACCGGGACATTTCAAAGTGGGGATTCCTTTGTGTGGCAATTTAAGGGATGGTCTACCGGCGGCTTTACCTTCGAGATGGACCAGCTGGAGATTAACGGGGAGACCATCGAGGTTCCGATGATCGAACTGGAGGATACGGATCCAGTGACAGCAGAGACAACCCTCTCGACGGGAACGGTCGTGAAGATTGTTGTTTCTTTCCAACAGAAGGGGACAATCGGATGGAAGGTAGTTCGAGATTATAAGGTTACGATCAGCAACTGCTACGAAAATATCACCGTATCCGGCGGAAATATGGTCGCACACAACCATAAAGAGATCGTGGTGCGCCGCCTTACCGGGGGAACCGCGCAGTATGCGGTATACGGAACCGCACCTTCCTCATCACCGGATGGCTGGCATATGATGGAATCTGATACCCTGATCGAAAGGGCTGGGAATGCATACCGGAATGATACCTTCCGCTTTAAGACAGATACCGGTTTTGGAAAACCGGATATCCGGATCCTTCCGAAGAACGGGCGGAGTAAATTGCAGGAGAACGATGTGCATGAGAACGGTGAGGGCGATTATATCGAGTATCTTTACTATTCCGGTCCCGGAGCGGCGGGAGAAATCCGGATCTATCAGGAATGGCTGCCATCCTACGATGGAAATTACTATTTTAGAACAACTGGGAAATTAAAGGACTATATGCAGGAATCCGTTGACCAGGGCGTCGTTCTCCTTGAGATTCAGGGAATCCCGACGAAGGTCGGTGTCGCTTACATTTCCGGCGGAGATCAGACGGACGGGAACGGAAACCTGCTCTCCCCGGCTTCCGCGAATATCGTCAATATGCCCGGCTTTGATTCAGGCGGTACCAATGGTTACAATACGGTAAATAATCAGTATGTGCCGATTTCTACCTTGATCCCGAGAGACCTGAGCGGAAAATTTGAATTTGACCACTGGCAGATCGTCACAGTCAATGGCGATGGAACTCTGGGGAACGTGAAAGAAAACGCAGTCTATAAGACCGGGCAGATGGCGCATCTCACGGCGGATACCTTTCATAATCTGGCAGACTGCTCCCGCTGGGATGAGAACGAACAGAGAAGTGTCTTTACATTGCAGGCGGTATGGGAAAGCAACTATGTAGATGCTCCGATCAACTATGCAGTCCACTATTATGTAGACGGACAGGAAATCTATACAGAGACGCACACGGCGAACAAGGGCGCGAAAGTCATTGTAGACGCGTGGAATTCAGGAACAGGGGGACTCTCAGAGGTCGTTCTTGGAGTTTTAGAAGGAACAAACAATGCCGTAAAAGATTACACAGACGGCGGAACTGTCCGGTATTTCATTGACCAGAGGATATCCACAACAGAATTGCAGGATCTTCAGCAGGATAACAATGCGCTGCATATTTACTTTGTGACAGCGGATATAAAATGGACGATCCGGAAACAGTGGTTATTCACGGCAACGGGAGCCCAGACGGCTCCGACTGGTACGATTCAAGCACAGATCCAGAGAAAAACAGCCGATGAATCCGGGTGGGAGAATGTGAGCAGCCCGGACGGCGGAGTGATCGAACTGACATCCGCAGGAAGCTGGAAGACTGAAACCGGGAACCTGCCGTTATATAAAGATGACAATGTGGCAGAACCGTATACCTACCGGGTCGTTGAGCTGGACCGCGCTGGCAGCGTGGTCGAAGAAGGAAACAAGGTTTCTTTTCAGGATCCGGCCAGTACGGCAGGGAATCGGGACTTCCTTGTAAACTACCAGAAACAGGGAAAAATCTGGACGATCTTAAACGCCGAGACACCGACAGGTGCCTTAAAGGTCAGCAACACCGTTTCAGGAGCGCAGGGTGATCAAACAAGGTCCTGGAAATTTACGGTAACGCAGAAGGTTTCAGATGCCTCAAAACCGCGGTTAAACGGAATGTTTGGCGGAATGGAATTTACAGATGGCGTTGCCAGCTTTATCCTGAAGCATGGAGAGAGCAGGATCGGTGTCGGTCTTCCGGTGGGAACCGAATTTACGGTGACAGAGACAGGAGCAAATAAAGATGGATACATTTCGACCTGTAATGGAAAATTTCTGGAGGAACAGGGAAATGACTTTGAGATCCTGGCAGATCAAACGGTATTGGCGGATATTCTGAATAATAAAGACCTGTCAAGCGTGTCCGTGTTTCTCAAGGCGCTCAAGTATGTAAATAACGCGACTCCGTCGGATGCGCAGAAATACACCTTCTATCTGAAGGATGCCAGCGGACGCCAGATCCAGTCGGTCCAGAACACACAGGCAGCAGTTAATTTTCAGGAACTCAAATATTCTGAGGCTGGAACCTACACGTACTATCTCATGGAGGCGAATGACGGAAAACCGGATGTCCAGTATTCGGAACTGGTCTATGAGGCGGACGTTGAGGTGACGGAGAGGGAGACCTCTGAGGGATATAAGCTTGCGGCAGCTGTTACCTACAGGATTCCGGGCGGCGGTATCGTAAGCGGAACACCGGAGTTTATGAACCGGGTGAACGAAGCTTCCCTCACGTCGGTCAGAGTTATAAAACACTGGTCAGACAATGAGAGCGAGTTCCGTCCGCAGACGGTCAGATTCCAGCTCTATAAGAAAACGGGAGCGGGTCTGGAACCACAGGGAAAACCGGTGGAGGTAAGTGCCGATCTCAATGGCATCTGGTCCTACACCTGGGCAAATCTCGATAAAAATACGGAATGGGAAGTTGCGGAGGTCGAAATTCCGGAGAAATATGAGATCGATTCCGCCTATATGGCAAATAATGAATGGATCATCACAAACCGGCTGAAATCCTCCGATGCGCCGACCACGAAAAACGTGACTGTCAGGAAGATCTGGGAGGATCAGGACAGCACGAAACGTCCGGCTGCTGTAAATGTCCAGCTTTATAAAAATCTGGTTCCTTACGGGACAGTGACGCTCTCCGCGGATAACAACTGGCAGTTTACATGGACAGATCTTGACGCGTCCGCAGAATGGACGGTGGATGAGATCGATGTTCCGGAAGGATATGAAAGATCGATCCGGATGGAGACATCTGATGATCAGGCGGTTACGACCTGTACGATCACGAATAAACAGGTAACTGAGGAGCCAAAGCCCCCGGTCCAGGAAAAAATTTCCATCACGGCGAACAAGGTGTGGGAGGATGCCGGATATACAGGGCGCCCGCAGACGGTAAAGCTTCAGCTGTACCGTGACGGCGAAGCCTATGGTGATGCTGTGACGGTAAGTCAGGCTCAGGGCTGGAGATATGTCTGGAAGGATCTGGAGAAGGATCACGTATGGACCGTCGGAGAAGTGGAAAACGTCAGCGGATATGATGTTTCTGTGACCCATGATGGAAATGAGTGGGTGATCACGAACACGAGAAAAGCGTCCGGAAACCATTCCGGAAACCATTCCGGAACCGGTGGTTCCGATGATGATACGGATGATGACACCGGGGTATCCGGGAATCATAAGAATCCGTCTGAGACTGCCGGCAATCCGGATACAGACGAAGTGGTAAACAGAGACTCCGCTGTCATTGTCCCATCGGAACCTGTTGTGACGAATGAAGATCCGACGTCTGACAGCGAAGATCTGGCAGAGACAGACATGAACAATACGAGAAAACGGGACAGCAATGTCCCTGCGACCGGTGATGTGACCCACGGTCATCTGTGGCTCTTGCTCGCGGGAATTTCACTCGCTGCACTTCTGGCTCTGATCCTTGGAAAGAAATACGCAGACAGAAAGAGAAGAAACAGATGAAAACTCCGTTCTGGTACAAAGCAGGAATCCTGGTATTCGGTGCGGTGTTCTGTTTCTCCGCCTTCATGGTGGGATGGGATTACCTCGAGGCAAAAAAGGAGGCGGAGGCCTTCGAAAGCCTGAACCGGCTTGCGGCGGAGTACGCGTCGGAAGCTCCGGGCGAGGTCCCCGCATCAGAGCCGGTGAGCAGCGCTCCGGAAGCACCGGCTCCGGAAAAGACGGAGGAATGGGAGAAGCTTTTAAAGGAAGCTGCGGGATACGCGGCTTTACAGGGGGAAAACGCCGATTACGCCGGCTGGCTCAAGATTCCGGGAACAAGGATCGATTACCCGGTGATGGACCGGAAGTCGGATCCGGAGTATTATCTTCGGCGGGCCTTTGACGGCTCCCATGCGTCGGGTGGAACTCCGTTTCTCGGGGAGGCCTCCGGCGTGGATACGGAGTGTCTGATCGTTTACGGCCACAACATGAAAAACGGATCCATGTTCGGGACACTGGATTCCTACAAACAGGCCGATTACTGGAAGGAACATCCGATCATCCGCTTCTACGTCGATGGAACACCGCGTACCTATGAGATTTTTGCGGCAGTGGAGACCAGAGTACTCTATGAGGACGAGGATGGCTTCCGGTATTACCGCTATGACGGGGATCTTTCGGAGGAAGAATACGGGGAGTTGATCACATGGCTTTGCGAACATTCTGCCTATGATACGGGAATCATTCCGGAGTATGGGGAACAGATCCTGATGTTGTCCACATGCAGTTATCACACGAAGGATGGTCGGTTTGTGGTGGCAGCCAGGAGAATCAGTGAACCGTGAGAAATCTCCATAATAGTAGATGGGAAGAGAGAAAATGCTTTTTGGGAGAATGCCCGGGAAGCATTTTTTGCTTAGAGGATCGTCGGGAGAAAATGACTTGACATCCCGGGTGCTCTGGGGTATCCTCAGAATCAGATAGATCCGGATTCGGAGAAAGGAATAAGGGAAAATGGCAGAGAAAATTTTGATTGTTGTGGATATGCAGAAGGATTTTGTGGATGGAAGTCTCGGGAGCAAGGATGCGGAGGCAATCGTTCCGGCTGTTGTCAAAAAGGCGGAAACGTTTGACGGGGAAGTGATCTTTACGAAGGACACACATTTCGAAAACTATATGGATACTCAGGAGGGACATTTTCTTCCGGTTCCTCACTGTATTAAGGGGACAGACGGCTGGGACCTGATCCCGGAGCTTGAGAAGATCGCCATAGAGCGTGACGCGGCGACTTACGAGAAAATTACCTTCGGATGTCCGGAGCTGGCGGAAGATCTTCTTGAGAGAAATAAGAAGACACCGATCGAGTCCATCGAGCTTGTGGGACTCTGCACGGATATCTGTGTGGTTTCAAACGTGCTCCTGATCAAAGCGTTCCTTCCAGAGACACCGGTCTTCGTGGATTCCGCATGTGCGGCAGGCGTTACGAGGGAAAGACATGAGGCGGCTCTGGAGACTATGAGAAGCTGCCAGATCGTTGTGAAGTAAGAAGAAAGGTAACTGTTCAGTAGGTCTGCGCATTTACTGCGCGGACCGTAAGAAAACTTAGAATAGAAGGCAAAAATCCTATCGGCAAAGCCGATAGGATTTTTGCTCGTAACTGTGAGGCACTGAACAGTTACGAGGAAAGAATAATACAGACGGAAAAGGTATGTGCAGATCTGAGTTCTTTACGGAAAGTTCTCGGGTCTGCACATTTGTTTTTTTTCGAGACAGGTAATTCCGGGGAATGATACACATCCGCGCGTATAAATTTTCATCTCTTGTAATAAGATGGTAAAAATATCATCGAGGGGCAACCCCTATGAAGGAATATATTGAAGAGCGGGCGATTCAGATCGCGAACTATATTATTGATGAGAATGCGACGGTGGGACAGACAGCAAAACGGTTTGGAATTTCGAAAAGTACGGTACACATAGAAGTAACAGAAAGGAAAGATTTACATAAAAAATAAGATCACAACACAAAATATGAGATTAAATCTCATAAAAATGTTGCAAAAACAAAATAACGGGATATAATAAAGATATAGGCAAGTAGTTTAGATAAATGGAGGTAAGGAAAATGTTATGCCAATTTTCTGTGAAAAATTTTAAGAGTATACGCGATGAGGTAACATTTGATATGCAGGCTGCCGCCATTTCTGAGCATGAAGACAGAATTATAAAAGAAGCAGACAGTGAATTATATTTACCAGTATCTGCCGTGTATGGACCAAATGGTGGCGGGAAATCTAATGTTCTTGAAGCACTGCATAGTCTGGTTTCAAAAGTGTTGAGACCATTATATGCCACAAACAATAATGAAAAGATTGCAATGAAAATGAAAAAGTTTGAAATAGAACCATTTGCCTTTGATGAAGGGACACGAAGGTCACCAACAGAATTTGAACTCTTTTTTAGAACAGCATCTTCGGAGTATCGCTATGAATTAATTGTAAAAAGGGAAGTAATTGAATACGAAAAATTAGACCGCATAAAAATAGAAACAGGACGAAAATCAGCGCTTTTTGAACGAGATGAAAATGAAATCACTTTGAAGGGAGCATTTGCAAGATTGAAAACCAGTGATGAGTTATCCGACACATTGCCTCTGTTATCGTATCTTGGAATCACTTATAGCAAAAATGAAGTGGTACAGGATGTACTCGACTGGTTTGATGAGAAAATTGATTTTCTGAATTATGGAAATCCTATGCAGGAATTACGAATGGCTGTTTCGAAGTCGGAGAATGTAAAGAAATTAATGCTTCAGATGATTCAGGAGATGGATTTGGATATTGTTGATTTCCGGGTTGAAGAAAAGGAAAATGATCGGATTGAAGTATTTACAAAACATGTAGTAGATGAATATGAAGCAGAGCTGAATTTATTTGATGAATCCAGTGGAACAAAAAAATTATTTGGCTTGCTTCCGTTTATTGCGAAAAGTTTATTAAGAGGAACAACACTTGTAATTGATGAATTGGATGCAAAGATACATCCTGTATTACTTAAATATCTTATTATGACGTTTAGTAATATGGAAAAAAATAAAAAAGGAGCACAGTTGATTTTTACATCACATGATCTGTCGACTATGAACAGTGATGTTTTCAGAAGAGATGAGATCTGGTTTGTAGCAAAAGGAAAACGTCAGAATTCAAAATTATATTCTCTTGTAGAATTTAAAAATAAAAAAGGTGAATCTGTACGGAAGGATGCCAAATTCGATAAACAATATCTGGAAGGAAAATACGGTGCAGATCCTTACCTCAAAAAGATTATAGACTGGGGGATGGTGAATGGCTAAAAGAGACAGAAAAGAGAAGGATAACTGGAAAAAAAAACGTCGGCAGGAGCATCTGGAAAAGAAAGAATTCCGTTACTATATTTTCTGTGAGGGACAAGCAACAGAGCCTAAATATTTTCAGGGATTCAAACGATATATCGAAGACAATCCTATTTATCGTGATATGGTTCTGATTGAAATTGAAGGTTGCCAGGCTGAGACGATGCGTGTAATAGGAAAGGCTGAAGAGTATGTACGTGAGAATAAGATTACGAAAGGGCAGATATGGTGTGTTTATGATAAAGACAGTTTTCCAGCCAGCGATGTTAATGGAGTAGTACAGCGAGCAGAAGCATTAAATCAACAAAATCCGGATATTCAGTATCATGCGGCATGGAGTAATGAGTGTATTGAATTCTGGTTTATATTGCATTTTGCATATTATACGGCAAACAACCACAGGTCGGAGTACAAAAAATTTCTGAATGAAAAATTTCAAGAATTAGGGATTGGAAAGTACGAGAAGAATATGGACAACATATTTGAAACATTGATGAATGGTGGAAATCCTAAATTAGCAATTCGATATGCGAGACGAATTATAAAAAATGGAGAAGGAAAGACACCGGCGGAGATAGCACCCGGAACGAAGGTGTATGAGCTTGTGGAGGAATTAACGAAGTATTTGCCGGAAAAAGAAAAGAAATATTTTGAATAAAATGGTTGTTAATATTCTGAATTAACAAATGGTTTAAAATATTTATAACGGATCCGTAATTAGTATTTAAATTCAAAGTAATTTGAAATGGGAAAATAAAATATAGAAGGAGAAATTAAAAGATATGATAGATAAAATTGTAGATTCAAAGGACTTGATAGAGATAATCATAATGTTTGTAACTGCATCATGTACAATTATTGGTGTATGGTGGGGAGTTAAACAGATTAATTTAACTCTTAAAGAACAGCGATTCTCTAATCGATTAGAACTGGCAGATAATTTGATGAATGAATACATATCGCTATCAGGAGAGGCCAGTAAGGCAGCATTTTATTTAGTTGCAGAAGCAAATGGACAAGGTGAGAAATATAAAGATTATTCTGGTAGTATGGAAAAACATGCAGAGTTATTAGAAAAAATGAGTAACAAGATTATGGCATATGGTTCTGCTGAACTTGTAAAGTTATTTTTCGATTCTTATAATGATATCCAATTGAAAATACAAAATGGGGATGATGATTTTCAGGCTTTAAAACCTTATTTTTATTCTATGCCCTTGATAGCGGTATGTATTAAATATGATTTGACAGGAGAAAAAGTTAATCCTTCAATCTTTTACAATTCATGTATGCAGGAAGTGAGAATATTAGAAGTGGTAAAAGGGATGGAAAATTTTCATGAGGAAATGGTTTTGGCAAATAATGAATTGGTGAAAAAGTATCATTTGTCGGAGGACTTTCTCTGGAAGTAAACAATAAAGTAGAGGATATGACAAGTAGAACATTATGGATAAAATTAATGTTCTACTTTTCACTGTAACGGTATGACTATAACAGAGAGGTAAGGCCATGAACATGGCAGTTTATTGCCATGTCTCGACTGATAAAGTTGACCAGCTTAACAGCTTGGAAGCTGAAAAAGAATCTTTTGGGGAATATATCAAAGTGCAGGATAAAAATCTTGCCCGCATAAATTTTCATCTCTTGTAATAAGATGGTAAAAATATCATCGAGGGGCAACCCCTATGAAGGAATATATTGAAGAGCGGGCGATTCAGATCGCGAACTATATTATTGATGAGAATGCGACGGTGAGACAGACAGCAAAACGGTTTGGAATTTCGAAAAGTACGGTGCATAAGGACGTGACTGACCGGCTGATCCATATCGATCCGTCTCTGGCGGCGCAGGCGCGTGTGGTTCTGGATATCAACAAGGCGGAACGGCATATCCGCGGAGGGCTCGCGACAAAGGAGAAGTACGAGCATGAACACCAGCTGCAGGCGTGCAGCAGGGAGAATCTGTGAATCTGGAAATAATCCGGTGAAAATTTGAGAGAAACGATCCCAATACCGGGAAAAGGTCTGAAAACAGATAAAAAGCTGATTGAGTTTTTAAAATATCTGCGATAGAATGGGGACAGGACTGTTCCTGAAGGTGAAATTCAGAGAAGCGCCCTGCCGAAAAATTGATTTGGCGGCACAAGCGGTAGTCTGAAAAGATAAACGGAGGAATAAATGATGAACAAAACAGAGGCAATGATCGAGAAAGTAAAAGCACTTGCAGAGGCGTCGTCCTGCTGTGCAGAGGCAAAGGAAGCTGCAAACAACTGGCTTGCGGCTGTCAATACGGAAAAACAGGACGAGGCGGCAAAAGCGCTGATTGAGGAGATTGCGGCAGATATCATCCCGATCGACTGGCTGATCAAATTCGCAGGATCTGAGGACGGACAGAAGGTCTTCGGTGCAGAGAAGGCAGCCGGGATTGAGGATCACGCGAAAAAGATCAAGTCAGAAGGCGCAAAGTACTGTGACTGCCCGGCATGCACAGCAGTTGCAGCGATCTTAGCGGATAAGGAAGATTTATACGCTCCGACCTACAGCCTGACATGGACAGTCACTGATGATATGACTGCAAAGCGTATCGGCAGCGCCGGTTCGAAGATCCTTTCCACCCCGAATATGGTAGCTCTGATGGAGGATGCGGCTCTGGAACTCGCAAAGTCTTACCTTGAAGAAGGACAGACAACCGTCGGCGCGGAGATCCGCTGCCGCCACCTTGCACCGACACCGGTCGGTATGAAAGTGACAGCAACTGCAAAACTCCGCAGCATCGAGAGAAGAAAACTCTGGTTTGACATCGAAGTGAACGATGAAAAGGGCAAATGCGGAGAAGGTTCCCACCTTCGCGTGATCGTAAATTCGAAAGCGATGAGTGAGAAAGCGGAGAAAAAGGCAGAATAAAGCGGCGGGATGTGAAGAAAACAGCCCGGATCAGCATAAATGCTGACAGACACAGCAGGCTGCTGCATGAAACATCATACAGCCCGAATGACAGCAAAAGGAGGAGAGACACATGGAAAAACACACGATTGATCCAATGGTCAGTGCGGAGCATCTCGCAGGAGCGGTGCGCTTTGCGACGGTATCCAACGCAGACAATTCACTGACAGATTATACAAAATTTGACGCATTTCATGAGTATTTACAGGAGACATATCCGCTGGTACATAAACACCTGACACTGGAACATACGGATCAGGCAGGACTTCTTTTCCACTGGAAAGGAACCGGGAAATCAGGAGCGGCTCCACTTCTCCTTATGGCACATCAGGACGTTGTCCCGGAAGGTGACCCTGAAAAGTGGACATATCCGCCATATTCCGGAACTATTGCAGATGGAAAGATCTGGGGACGCGGTTCCAGCGACTGTAAGAGCAATCTGATTGGGCAGCTGGAGGCTGTTGAGGCACTTCTGGAAAAAGGCTATGAGCCGGATTATGATCTGTATCTTTCTTACGGATATATGGAAGAGGTCGCAGGCGGAAAGATCCCTGCGGAGACCCTCAGAGGGACCGGAATCCGCTTCGGTGCTGTTCTCGATGAAGGCGGCGGAGTCCGCCCGGGAAGCGACTACGGGATCGATGACAAGGCACTCTGCACGATCGGACTCTGCGAAAAAGGTTACGTCGATTTTGAACTTTCCTACACAGCAAAGGGCGGTCATTCCAGCCGTCCGGGTGAGAATTTCGCAACGACCATGATCGCGAAGGCACTGATCGCGATCCAGGAACATCCGATGCCGTACCGTGTGACCGATACGATCCGACGCCGGTTCGAAGTTCTTGCCCCGTACATGGCGAAGGAGAATCCGGAACTTGCGGAGCTGTTAAAGAACCCGGATGGGAATCTGGAAAAGCTGGTTCCGTATCTGAAAAAGGATCCGGCGCTGGATGCCATGTTCCACACGACGGTTGTTCCGACGATGCTTTCCGGATCTGCCCAGGCGAATATTCTTCCTGCAAAGGTGACTGCTGTTGTGAACAGCCGTGTCCTTGAAGGAGATACGGTTGAGAGCGTAAAGAAACATCTGGAAGAGATCGTGCCGGATGAGGTGGAGGTTCGTGTACTGAAGGGCAGCGATGCGTCACCGACATCTCTGTATGACGGCGCAATGAAGGATCTGCTTGTCGAGATCGGCGGTAAGATCTATGGGGATGTGATCCCGTGCCCGGAGATGATGCTCGGAGGAACGGATGCGCGCTTCGTCTATGATATGAGTGATCGCGTTTATCGTTTTTCCACAATCTATGCGAGAGAAGACCACCATGTCCATGCAGCCAATGAGTTTACGGGAGTAGAAGAGTTGGCGGACAGCATCGATTTTTACATGGAACTTCTGACAAGATACGGGGAGACTGCGAAATAAAGGCGAAGATTGCAAAAAACGCTTCTGAGGGAGATTCTCATGTTGGAATCTTCTCAGAAGCGTTTTTTCACTTGTTTAGGCATCCTGACACTTCCGGACCTGTTCCTGATACTGCTCACCCCACGTCCACATGGCGTCCATGATCGGTTTCAGGCTGCAGCCGAGGCCGGTCAGGGTATATTCCACGCGCGGCGGGACCTCCGCGTACACTTTCCTTGTCAGAAGTCCGCTCTCCTCCATCTGGCGTAGCTGCGAAGTCAGGACCTTCTGGGAGACATGGCCGATCGATTTTTTCAGTTCGCCGAAGCGCTTTGTCCCCGGCATCAGGTCTCTGAGAATCAGGACCTTCCATTTATCGCTGATCAGGGTCAGCGTCGTCTCCACCGGGCAAGCGGGAAGATCTGCCAGGGAGAGCATCGGGATGACAGTACCGGAAACAGAAGAATCTGTCTGCATAAAATTACCTCCTTGAATTCCTTTATATATCCAATGGTTTCCTTTTGGTAACTACGGCACAATATTGTGCTTACTTTTCAAATGGTCTCTACAGCGTTATTATAATGTCATCGAAAGAAAAAAGCAACCGGTTCGATTTCGAAAAGAAAAATGATATAATGGAGGTATTCAAAATGAAAAAAGTTGTTGAATTTTTACAGGCAAACCCGGTACAGTACCTTGCAACCGTAGGAACTGATGGAAAGGCGAAATGCCGTCCGTTCATGTTTGCAGGTGAGACGGATGGAAAATTATGGTTTTGCACAAACAATCAGAAAGAGGTTTACAAGGATATGCAGGCAAACCCGGAGATCGAGATCTCTGTTTCCAGCCCGGATTACGCATGGATCCGTCTTCACGGAAAGGCTGTATTTGAGAACAACATGGCAGCAAAAGAAATGTGCATCGCAAACCCGATCGTAAAGAGCCAGTACCAGACAGCGGAGAACCCGATCTTCGAGGTATTCTATTTAGAGAATCCGCATGGCGTGATCGCTGACTTCTCCGGAAACCCGCCTTACCAGTTCTAAAAAACGGGCGGCACGGACAGGAATACTGGGCATACTGGAGCCGCTATATCTGGATCAACCGCTATCAGGATGCACCGAAGCCGGTCTATGAAGACCTGCTGCGGCTGGTGAAAGATAAGGACTATTTTGTGCTGACGACCAATGTCGATCACTGTTTTCAGAAGGCCGGATTTGACAAAAAGAGACTGTTTTACACCCAGGGCGATTATGGCCTGTTCCAGTGTTCCGGTCCGTGCTGCCAGGAAACTTATGAAAACGAGGAAATGGTCCGCCGGATGGTGGAGTCCCAGGGCTTTGAGATCGGAGCGGATCACCGTCTGACATGTCCGGAAAACGGTACGTTAAAAATGTCTGTTCCGGAAAAAATGGTTCCGTACTGTCCGCACTGCGGGCGTCCGATGAGCATGAATCTGCGCTGTGACGATACCTTCGTCGAGGACGAAGGATGGCATCAGGCATCGGATCGGTATTCGGAGTTCCTCAGACGGCACAGGAATGTAAAAACCATGTTTCTGGATCTGGGCACCGGAATGAATACACCGGTGATCATAAAATTCCCGTTCTGGCGAATGACAGCCGAATGGCCGGATGCCATGTATGCAGGCATCAATCTCGGGGAAGCCTATGCACCGGATGCCATTCAGGCGAAGGCGGTCTGTATCAATGAAGATATCGGAAGTGTTCTGAAGGAACTGTAGCCAGGAAAGAAAAGATCAGAGAAAATCATCAAAAAATAGATTATTCTGGGGCGTTTCACTTAAGAAGTGGACGCTCTTTTTACGCGAACAACGAGCCAAAGTCCGCGCCTACGCGAGACCCTGGCGACGGTCGCGATAACAAGAGGAAACTCGAGAAGCGTGTTTTCACTTGTTCAGTTACCAGGAAATTTCTAAGAAACTTCCTGGTAAGCAAAAAGATGATACCAACTGAATTTCAACACAGATAATTTCTCATAGACTTCAGCGCATTCTTCTCAAGTCTCGACACCTGTGCCTGGCTGATCCCGATCTCGCAGGCAACTTCGGTCTGGGTTTTCCCCTCAAAAAAGCGCATATCGATAATGTGGCGTTCTCTGGTCGGAAGATGTTTCATCGCCTCGCTCAGCGAGAGCTGTTCGACCCAGTTTTCCTCCCTGTTTTTTTTATCACTGATCTGGTCCATGACGCAGAGCGGGTCACCGCCGTCGGTGTAGACAGGTTCATAGAGGCTCACAGGGCTCTGGATCGCGTCCATCGCGTAGGTGATTTCCTCCTTTGAGATTCCAACCTCATCCGCGATCTCCATGATCGTCGGTTCCCGTAAATTTTTCTTTGTGAGAAGTTCTCTTGCTGACAACGCTTTGTAGGCGGTATCCCGGAGCGAGCGGCTGACCCGGATGGAATTGTTGTCCCTGAGGTATCGTCTTACCTCGCCGAGTATCATTGGAACCGCATACGTGGAAAATTTTACATTCTGCGACAGATCGAAATTGTCGATCGCTTTGATCAGGCCGATGCACCCGATCTGGAACAGGTCATCCACGTTCTCACTGCTGCCCGAAAAGCGCTGGATCACACTCAGGACAAGTCTCAGATTTCCCTTAATATATGTTTCTCTTGCGTCCGTATCTCCATTCTGGATCCGTCTGAAAAGGTCGGTTTTTTCCTCATTCGTCAGAAGCGGGAGTTTAGAAGTATTTACCCCGCAGATTTCAACCTTATATCCTGCCATGATAAGAACCTCCGCAATTTGTTTTCATAGAAAAATGATTCACGAAAACAGGGCAGTTTATACATGAAAAAAACGGGAGTTATTTCCTGAGAATCATTCCTGATTTCGACATCTTATGCGGAAATTTGACATCTTGTGCAGAAAGAATTGCAGGTGGAACAGAAAATACATATAATAGAATTATCTATGAATCGTGGAATGGTCTGATATTTTGCAAGTAGAATCCGAAAGAACCTGTCATAAAGGGGGAAATGAATATGAGAAAGAGAAAATGGTATGAACGTATGTCCGCAGCAGCCCTGATTGCGGTCCTTCTGGTCAATCATGGCGATATGGGGATTATGGCGAAAGCGGAGACGATCCCGGCGCTGGAAGAAAATCTGGAAGAAGAGAATAAAAAAATCGAGGCCGAGACAGCCAGCGAGTCCAATGCGGACGAGAAACGGGATACAACTGTGGATTCAAACGAGACGACCGAGTCTGACCTTGAGAAGGAGACCGCGACAGCATCGAATGGGAAAGAGACCCCGGAGATAAAGAGAAAAATGGCTAAGAGTGCGATGAATGCGGAGCCGGCTACGGGAGGAACGTATTCGATCAGCCAGTCAACAGATGGAACGTTTCAGGTCCGTGGCGGAAGTCTGGAAGGCGATGGGATGAGCACAAAGGATCTGACGGATGCGATAGAGACGATTTTGAATAATAGAGCGGATAAGAAAGTAACGATTGATTTTGAGAATATCAGTATTAGCGGTGGTGTCCCACAACTTAAAGAGAGCTGTGAGTTGACATTGACTGGTTCGTATGAGAACACTGCGTCATCTGGAGAGGCATTCCATATTGGAACTGGTGGCACTTATATCATACATAATGAAGCCAATGTAAAGGTAGGTGGATACTTAATAACCAGAGATGGTGGGGATAGTCAGGCTATAAATGCCACGGTGAAATTTGAACAGGAAAGTGGTAAAGTTACTGCTGGTGGTTTTTTATTAAAGAAGAATGATACAATCTGCTTAAACGGAGGAGAGCTTAACGGTTATGTTTGGGGAAATAACGGAAATGGTCAGATAAGTATAACAAATGGAACGTGGAATGGTGAGCTTGATGGTATAGGAGAAGTAAATATAAGCGGTGGCGAACTTATCAATAGGGACTCCGCTGATAGCGTATATGCAATTACTAATACAAAAACAATAAACATCAGCGGTGGAAGGATTTATGCAGAAAATCAGAATAACTCAGGAAATGCATTTGCAATTAATATGAAAAACAATACCCAGCTGACTTTAGCTGGAAATATTGATGTATCTGCATCAGGAGCAACAAGTGGTTCTATTTATTACGGAGGGGCTTCGACATATCCAGTTATCAATGCGGAAAATGTAAAAAAAATTGGAGAAAATTTTTTAGTAGTTCCAAGTGATACAACTATGAAAGTGAATCCTGTGTCTAACTGGATTATGGGATCGAAAAACAATATTGAATATTTGTGTGAGAATATAAAATTAACGGTTGTTAATGCGTATGATAATGGTAGTGCAGATGAGTATACAAATTATACTCTGAAAGCAGTAGGTAATTATATTCGCTTTGTTGATGAAAATGAACCTGCAAGTCCGCTTAAATCTGGGGCGATTAAACTTGCGAAAATTACATTGTCTTCGGATGAAAAAAGCTATGGAGTCTATTATGAGGTAACAACAGACGGAGAAGAGTATAAAGAAACAGTTACATATTCTGCTCAAAATCAGAAGGTATCCGATATTTTAAACGATATTGTTTCAGTAAATACAGGTACTACAGGTCCAGAGATTACAATAGGAAGTATAGGAACACCAATTGAAGAAGACATAACGATTGATACTGGAAATGCGGATGAAAATAAGACAACAACTTTAAAGGGTGCAATTACTGGAAAAGTTAATGTAACAGGAAGCGGAACCTTGCAGTCAGAGATTAACTGCAGTGGCTTTAAGGGAGCGACAAAGAGTATAATCCATATTATAGGTGGAGAAATCCTGGGATCTACGAGTGCAACTGATGCTGTTATCGACTTGACTTCTGCGGATTTTATTGTAGACGGTAGTGCACATATTGTTGACCGATCAGAAGCATTTTCGCAAAACCGATATGCAATCAGTGCAACTGGTGGAGTAAAAGTAACAGTTAACGGTGGAACGATAGAGTCAGAAAAGAATACGGCGGTTTATCTGTATAGATCTGGAAGAAGCGGATTACAGGAAGACCATGCTAAGTTCGAGATGACAGGGGGAACGATCAAAGGCGGAGAGTATGGTTTAAAGCACACACACCTCAATGAAGTTTCCTTGTCAGGCGGAAAGATTTCCGGTGGTGAGAATCAGCCGGATGTTTATATGGCTTGGGAGAAAAACAGTGTCAGCGGGACTGCAAAATTTACGGTTAAAGGAAATTTCCCGTTCGCATCTATGAAGATCGAAAGTGCATCAAAAATAAATGAGATCGATTTTACAAAGGCAACGGCAACAGGAGAAGAAAACCTTCAAATTAATCTCCCGTGGGACGGAAATGAAACAGGGGCGAACATGAAGCTTTTCAAAGCCTCGACCTCAAATTATCGGGATCTCCTTAAACATATTACACTGTCAGGCGGAAAGACTCCAATCTTTGCAGTATATAATGAGCGTATGATTTCTGAAAATCCGGAAACCACTGAGATTTATGCGTTCAGCGCACCAAATCTTTATACGGTTCACGTGAAGTATTATACTAAAAGCAGCGAAGCGGCTCCGTTTTACGATGAATATCTTCTGAATCTTGACAATAGTCATCGAAGCTATTTGAGCAATCTCGGGTTGCCAGATGGTGCGGCTTTTTCAGTATGGAGGTACAAAGAAGATTCAAACAGAAATGGTACTGCGACAGATACAACAGTAACAGTGAATCATCTTGTCGAAGATAGGTTAAATCCACAAGGTCAAATACCGGAAATTGAACTTTACGCAGGATATCAGGTTAAGTTTGACGCAGCAATATCATCTGATGATATCAAAGAGAATTTTGCGACTATAAAGGGAACTTCAGATGGAACAAAAGTATACTATACAAATTCTAATTATCAAGGATACACTGGAGAAGCGCTCAGAGCAGAAGCAAAGAAAGAGGATAGTAAGGCGAGCTTTGCAACAGTAGATGTAGAAAATGGTAAATTTTCTATTGAATTGAATAATCTCTCTGTTGATACGTCATATACATATTATCTTGTAGCAGAGAATGATAATAATGATGTGTCGGAAATGCAGACAGTCAAATTTAAGACTCTCAAACGCACGCTGACAACGGATGATTTCCAGATAGTTGGATCCACTGAATTTACCTATACACATAATGGTGATATACATGAGATAGAAGTGCGACCTGTAGAGGGAAAAGAAGGATCGTTTGGCATCGGTGCTGTTCAGTATAAGGAAAAAGTTGGTGCAGAGGATGCTGATAATTTCATCGGTGCTCCGGCGGCAGCAGGAACCTATGGAATCTATGTAAGCACCAATAGTGAAAATGGAGTTGAACGTGTTACAAATTTGCGGATTGGAGAGATAACGATCAAGAAAGCCACGTTCAATCCTGACTGGTTTCAGACTGTAACAAGCATCGACTATGGAAAAGATGAAGAGGACTACCTTAAACCGGGAATAAAGGACGCTTATTCCGTTGGCGGACATACGGTGACAGGTTATGGAGAGATCCGGTTTGAACTGTATCGTGACGCAGAGTTGACCCAGAAGGTTTCGAGAAATGCAGAAGGACATTATGAGGTCAATGCAGATCCGGATCAAGAATATGCAACTTATTATATGGGAATTACCAGCAGCGGTGGAAAGAATGTGAAAGCGCAGGAAAATCCTGTACGCATAGGGACAGATTTAAAGATCTATCGCGCTTCAAACACAATCTCCACAGTAACATGCCCGGATATCCGCTACGGAGAAACACCGAAGCCGGAGCTCACGGCAGCGGACACCACAGGAGAAATTAAATACACCTACAGTAGTACCGAAAACGGTGAATATAAGGAATGGAATGCAGAGAATAAACCTGGACTCTGGTATGTAAAGGCAACCGTAAGCCAGAGCCGGAATTACAAGAAAGCGGAAAGCACCCCGGTCGCATTTACAGTCTCCAAAGCGCAGCTCGTTCCTTCTGTAAACACTCTTCAGTCAAAGACCTATGATGGAGATACAAACGCTGAGGGAATGCTCACGCTCAGTTCTGCTGACGGAAAACCGATCCTACCGGAGGATGCGGGAAAATTAAAGGCCAATGGAACTTTCCAATGGACCTCCAGCGATTCCGGGACAGATACTGTGAATGTGACAGAGATCACATTGGATCCGAAATTTGCGGATCGCTATGAACTTACAACGAGTGAGCTTTCCAATGTTTCCTGCAGCGGTGCAAAGATCGAAAATGCCCAAATTAAGAATGTTTCTGTACGGCAGATGATGGAATTGACCTACAATGGAAGTGAACAGTTGCCGGAAGTCACGGCAACAGGAAGTACGATCGGTGGAACGGCTATCACCTTCCGCTATGGCCTCACAGCAGAACAGGCCGCAGACGAAACGCAGGCATTAAAAAATGCTCCTGCCTTCACCGACGCCGGCATCTATACGGTATATTACACTGCATCTGCAGCAAACCATGATTCCGTATCCGGCAGCTTTGAAATCGAGATCAAAAATGCCTCGATCACAGGCGTCGACGCAGCCGGATATACAGGAATCTACGACGGGTACTCTCACGGAATCAAAATCACCCTTACCGGAAAAGCTGAAAACGGTGAGATCCTTTATGGTGAGTCCGAAGATAACTGCACACTCAAAGAAAGCCCTGTATACAAGAACACAGGCAGCTATACCGTCTACTACACGGTGACAAAGAAAAACTTTGACACCATAAGCGGCTCCGCAACCGTTGCGATCACCCCGGCACAGCTCACTGTGACGGCAGAATCAAGAAACGTGACCTATAAGGACGAACCGCCGGTATACAGCAGCACGTTCGAAGGTTTCGTAAACGGAGAAAACACAGAAGTCCTCGGCGGAACACTCTCCTACGAGTGCGCTTATGCGGCTGGCAGCGATGTGGACGAGTACAAGATCATCCCGTCCGGCCTCACAGCGGAAAATGGAAACTATGTGATCACATATCAGCCAGGAAAACTGACCGTATCCCAGGCGAAGCCGGAGTTCGAACTTCGAAATCTGGATCAGTTAAACCGTGTCTATGATGCGAAAAACACCGCGCCGGAGGCATGGACGGACAGTGATGGAAACATGACCGTGACGATTAAAAAGGGCAGCGAGATCTTAACGGAAGCGCCGATGAATGCCGGAACCTACACGGTGGAAGTTCATACGGAAGCCGGAAAGAACTACGAGGCTGGAAGCCAGACATTCTCCTTTGAGATCAAAAAAGCTCCGCTCAGCGTAAAAGCAGTGGATCAGAATGTCACAGTTGGAGATGCGATTCCGGAGTACACAGTTCTCTACGAAGGATTTGCAGGAACAGATACCGCGGATGTACTGAACGGCAGCCTGCAGTTTACCTGTGAATACGCGCCAGACAGCGCGGCGGGCGATTACTCGATCCTGCCGTCCGGTCTGACATCTGAGAATTACGAGATCCTCTTTGAGAACGGAACACTTCATGCAGTCCGCAGAGCAAGCAGCGGATCCGATGATTCCGACAATTCCGGCAGCACAAAGAACCCGGCGGCAACGAACTTTGGAAAGAATGTTTCTAACAGCAGCTCTTCTGAAAATGACGCACAGGGAACCTGGAAACGCGATGAAAAGGGCTGGTGGTTTGAATTCAAGGACGGCACCTATCCGGCAGGAGAAAAGACCAGTGATCAGAACGGTGAAAAGCTGGGCTGGATCCAGAAAGACGGAAAATGGTGGGCTTTCGGTTCTGACGGCTATCTGAAGACCGGCTGGGTGTTCGATGGCGCAAGCGGAAAATGGTATCTGCTTAATGAGAAGAACGGAATGCAGATTGGCTGGTATTACGATGAGTCAGGACGCTTCTGGTATTACCTTGATCCGGTGAGTGGAGCTATGCTCACAGGCTGGCAGCTCATCAATGGAAAATGGTACTACTTTTCAAAGACATCCGGAGCTGTGCCGCTTGGCTCCATGTACAGAGAAACCAGGACACCGGATGGATATTATGTCGACAAAGACGGTGCATGGGATGGACTTGAGGCAAAAGAAAATTAAGACGTGAAGTAACTGTTCAGTAGGTCTGCGCATTTACTGCGCTGACCGTAAGAAAACTTAGA
>OGDQ01000127.1_pt1 | contig 65574 bp, 40 predicted proteins | sample 1570451 | NCBI WGS metagenome assembly OGDQ01 (sample SAMEA2582171, study PRJEB24529) | metagenome | biome: Human gut stool | place: China | collected 2011 | reverse complement strand
TGCAACACAACGATGACTTTAAAGGGGTTGATATCGCTTTCACTTCCGCAGGCGCAGGCACCTCTAAAGAGTTCGCCGAAACCATTACCAAATACGGAGCCGTGATGATCGACAATTCCAGCGCTTTCCGTATGGACGCCGATGTGCCTTTGGTTGTGCCCGAGGTAAATGCCGCTGACGCCAAAGACCGTCCGCGCGGTGTTATCGCCAACCCTAACTGTACTACTATCCAAATGGTAGTGGCGCTGAAAGCCATCGAACAGCTTTCTCATATAAAGACAGTACACGTATCTACGTATCAGGCTGCCAGCGGTGCAGGCGCCGCCGCCATGGATGAGTTGTACGAGCAATATCGCCAGGTATTGGCCGGTGAACCTGTCACGGTCGAGAAATTTGCCTATCAGTTGGCCTTCAACCTGATTCCCCAGATTGATGTGTTCACCGAAAACGGATACACCAAAGAGGAAATGAAGATGTACAATGAAACGCGTAAGATTATGCATTCCGACATCAAAGTCAGCGCAACCTGCGTTCGTGTACCCGCTCTCCGTTCCCACTCGGAAAGCATCTGGGTGGAAACAGAACGCCCTATATCCATCGAGGAAGCGCGCGAAGCGTTTGCCAAGGGCGACGGACTGGTATTAATGGACAACCCGGCAGAAAAAGAATACCCGATGCCGTTGTTCCTCGCCGGAAAAGACCCTGTATACGTAGGCCGTATCCGTAAGGACCTCAGCAACGAGAACGGACTGACCTTCTGGATTGTAGGAGACCAAATCAAGAAAGGCGCCGCATTGAACGCCGTTCAGATTGCAGAATATCTGGTTAAAGAAAACGCTCTTTAAAAGAGCAACTTATATCAATAAAAAGACGGGGAAAACCCCGTCTTTTTATTGATAACTATCGTAAACTTTCTTACCCATAAACACATATCCCGTTCCCTCATACTTTGTTCCTGAAAGCTCGGAATGAATATAACCGTTTCTTTCCACGAGTATCGTATGATAGATAGCCCGTTCCGGATTCTTTCTGGAATAAAACAGAATACGCCGATTATCCGCTGTGTAAGAAATAATACTGTCAGTCTCCGTTTTCTCCCATTTCAGCCCTTTCAGGTTCCGCCTCAAGTAACGTTGCATCAAATAGGTACGATGCCACGTCCCTCCCTTTTTGGAAACAAAAGGCTTACCGTCCAGCAAAGCGTTGGCATCATCATAGCAAGCAACGAAAAGATGGTTATCCGAAGAAGCCGCCAGCCATTGTTTCAACTTATTGCCATACCGTTTATCATCCCAATTGTAATTGCTATCGATAAAGGAAATCCTTTTCACATACCCGGGTATTTCAGTATTGGCATCCATAAAGCCGAATATGAAGTTTCCACCGCCGCTATGACTGTTCAGCTCTATATGCGGATTGTATTCTGAAAAGAGAGTGAGGAGATATTCTACCGTTTCCTTGATTTTATAATCACGCATCGGCCCGGCCTTTCTCCAGCGTCCCCAACTTTTGGAATCGGCTTCCAAATAGACGGTTACCCAGTTACAATCACGGGCCGTAGCCCTAAGATAGCGTGTTTGGGCCCCGATATTCTGTATATGGAAGTGCCAGTCATCTCCCTCTTCCGGCACTTTGCCTATCGTCCATGCCGTACTATTGCCATTAGGCAAGGCATATAGTACGAGTTTGGTCGGTTTATTCCCGTCAAATAAAGATTCCGAAGGCGCATTGATATGGATATTGATTCCCGGAGCATAAACAAAAATCTTTTCCTGCTCTCCGGAAATGGGATTTACGGCAAATCCTGGTAACCGGTTACCAGGCTCCGCCTTTGCTTGCGACAGCGTACCCTGCCCGTTCGCTTGGATACAAAACAGGAAACATCCGATAAAAACTAAAGAAAACAAACGCTTCATATCATGTATATAAGAAAAATGCGTAGCCGGCTTGTCATATCCGGCTACGCATCAAATGATTCAATCTTAATTAATCAACATCCCACCATACATTATTCTGTATGCTGTTCGTTCCACCCATACGGCTTTCGGCCTCTTTTACGTTGGCCGCATTGACCGTATACTCTGAAGACGGATAATAGATACGCTTAACATACGCGTTCGGAGTATTGTTGGCCTGGTCGGCAGGATTCATAGTGAACACACTTGAACTTACACTTGCAAACGGCATGAGCGTAGGCTTATGGAACTGGCGATGATCGGCCCAAGTTTCAAAAGAACATTCCTGGAATTGGGCAATATATTTTTGGGTAAGAATCTTATCCATATGCGTATTGCAATCGCCTGTTGTATCATCATATTTGGCGGTAGTCCCATAATAATTAGGAGCGGTAGAAGCCAGATAGTCCGTAATCACCGCTTCCGGAATATCAAACTCAGCCATATTTGAGCGTACGCCTGCTTCATAGGCATCCTTGGCATTACCGGCGATAAGGCCGCGCTCAATGGCAATCGCTTTCAGGAAGCACAATTCACTATATTTGAATAATTGATATTTTCTGTCGATCGTACCATAGTACCAAGGACCAATTTTAGCAAAGTTGCTGACGAACTGTCCGTTATCCATCGCAGCACCCACTGCGGATGTTACATGTCCCGGGTCTGTTCCGTCCCAATTGCCTTTCATTGCCGGGTCCTGAGGATCGTCAATCATACCGGCAGGCTCAAACTGAATCGGAGCGCGGGGGTCAACCGTAGCAGGAGCATTTTTGGCAGCGATAATCGCTTCGGTTATATTTGCATTGCTGACACGGTCGGCAGCCGTAGGCCACGCTTGTCCGCCGATACCCGTTACAAGACGCTTGTAGGCAGTCGACATGTGCATTACGGCAGAGCCCTTATGATAGTAAATAGGATTCTGCGAGAACTTATCTTCGCCTTGTTTCATATAAGCGGCATCATCTTCACCGGCAAATACTCCGGCCGTAATGGCGGCTTCCGCTTCCGTTTTCGCCTTAGCGGCATCCACATCGGAGATACGGACGGCCATACGCAAACGGATAGAATTGGCAAACTTTTTCCATTTTGCGGCATCACCGCCATAAATAAGGTCATAAGAACCTACATTGTTAGCGGCCGATTCGTCCAGCTTACTTACCGCATCTTTCAATTCATCGAATATCGTGTAGTAGATATCTTTTTGCGTATCATATTTAGGCTGGTCTATATCATCGGCAGCTTCCGAATAAGGAACATCACCGATACAATTGGTCAGACGCAACATTACATAAGCCTTCCAGATACGTGCCATCTGAACCACATTATTATAAATAGGTTTGTCCTCATTGGCGCTAATCAGAGAGTTGGCGTTTGTGAGTACCGTATAGCTCAAATTCCACAAATCGTCAATGTATCGGGAGTCAATGTTATAGTCGGAGGCCGACAGACCGTCGTTTGCCGAATATTCGCAGAGCGTACTGATCATCAGCTGGTCTATCTGCTGCCACTGATTGGCATACGGAATACCGCGTCCCTGGATAAATATCAACTGGAACTTAGGATCGACCGAACCCGGAGTAGGATTGTTAGGGTCGGTATTCATGTTGTCGAAATCGCCGGTACAACCCGCGAAGGCCATTGAGATACCAACGATGCTTATAATTGTTTTAAATAACTTATTCATATTATTATCCTTTTATGGGTTAGAATGTAACATTAAGATTGAAACCAAATGAACGGGTAGAAGGCAGAGATGCCGTTTCTATACCCTGTCCGTTGCCAGTAGAGTATGTACATTCAGGGTCAAATCCCGGAAGATTATTGTACAGGAAGCATACATTGTTAGCCACGGCACTGAGCTTGAGACCTCTGATAATGGTTTTTGCAAACCATTTGTCGGGTAATGTCCAAGTCAGATTCAGCTCGCGCAAACGTACGTTCGTTGTATCATAGATATAATTCCCGATATTGCCGTAGAACTGTCCCCAATAAGTAGTAGGGTCGAGTTCAACCGTATTCGGCAGGCCGGTATTTACATTCACGCCTTGGGAAATAAGTCCCTTACCGGTAGTATAGTATTCCTCACGTCCGGCAACCGTTTCTTTGGTCTGACCGTTGGATTGCAAACGCATCATGGATTGCAGATATACATCACCGCCGTAACGCACATCAATCAAGAAACCGAATGACAAGTTTTTCCAGCGTAATGTAGAACCGATACCGGCCGTCCAATCCGGATTCATATTACCCGATACGCGTAATGTGTTATCAACGATATACTTACCGTCGTCACCTACCAAGCGGTTTCCGTTATCGTCATACTTAAATCCGTTCGTATAAATCTGTCCGTAAGGTTCGCCAACCGTAGCTCTTACATAACAGTTCTGTCCCATAGGTTGAGCCAAAGTGATAGACTCTACCCCTTCGGTAAGCTCAACAATCTTGGAAGAGTTCTTTGCGAAATTCACCCATACGTTCCAATCCCAGTCCTTCGTACGGACAGGTACGGCATTCACCTGAAGTTCCCAGCCCCAGTTGTCTACGCGTCCGGCATTGATATACTTAGCGCTGTATCCGGATGTAATGGACGAAGGCATGGAGATGATTTGATTGTATGCGCGTTTGTCATAATAAGTAACGTCAAAGCCCAAACGGTTATCAAAGAAACGGACATCGGCACCGAATTCCATAGATTTGATAATCTCCGGTTTCAAATTAGCATTGGTCTTTGTCGAAGGTTCCGCTACACCCATCTGCCCGCCTGCCATGTTGGAAACGGTAGACAGTACAGACAATAACTGATAAGGATCCGTATCGTTTCCGGCTTCGGCATAAGATGCACGCAACTTTCCGAAAGAAATCCATTCGGGAACATTCACCTTGAACTTAGTCAACATGTCGGTTACAGCCCAACCCAAAGAGAATGACGGATATAAGAACGAGCGGTTATTCTTCGGAAGAGTGGAAGACCAGTCGTTGCGTACCGTCACATCGAAGAACAAATAATTATCCCAAGACAACTGTCCCAATGCATACAGGGATTGAACTTCCTTCTGTGAATTATAAGTCGATGTTGTTTGCGATATGCCATTCTGGATAGTATAGAGCTCCGGAATATTCAAGCCTTCGGCCGTAGCGACAAAAGTATTGTATTTACGGTTCATCTTATTACCGCCTACCGAAAGAGAACCGGAGAATTTAGAATCGGCGATATTGTCTTTCTGGGCCGTTACCAGGAAATCCACATTATATTCGGTCATATTATATTGTCCCGTAGAGAAACGGCCATCGCTATAACCGGAACTTGAAATCAATCCGTGACGTATCCATTTTTCTGTTTTCTTGCCATAAGTATCGCCGCCGAAACGTACCATAGCCTTTAACCAACTGCTGATATCATACGTCAAGGAAGCAAAACCGTTGACGCGGTTCGTAACATCCTGATTACCGGTAAGTGAAGTAGCGGCATACGGGTTATTTACGACTGTAAGCGGCTTGGAATACCAATCCAGAATATTGCCCTCTTCATCGAAAATATTTTTCATCTCGTGCAGATTAATGCTGCGGGGAGTATAAATCAATGCAAAAATAGGGTTAAAACCGGATGCGGAGAATTCCGGTCTTCCCTTACCTTTTTGATAAGTATAGTTCACCTTGGCATCAAGAGTAAGGTTCTTGATAATTTCACCGCCGGCACGAACCGAGAAATTATTCTTACTCAAACTGTTATTGGGAATAACCCCTTTACGTGTCGTATTGGAAAGTCCTACGCGATAATTCATCTTGGCCGCCGAACCCGTTACATCTACGGAGTTCGTCCAGGATGTACCCGTATTCATGAAATCCGAGAAATCATTGTTCTTAGCTTCCAAAGGACGGGTCTGTCCTGTCCAGTCGGTAACAACCGTACCCATTTTCGGACCCCAAGAGTTACGGGAAGTAATATCGAACGCTCCTCCCGTACCCTGACCGTATTCATTCTGGAACTCAGGCTGAATCATCACATTCTCAAAAGTGAAATTGCTATTGTAAGAAACCAGCGTTTTACCACCTTGTCCCTTCTTGGTAGTAACCAGGATAACACCGTTACCACCGCGTGAACCATACAGAGCGGTAGCCGAAGGACCTTTCAATACAGAGATGGATTCAACATCATCGGGATTCAGCATTGACAATCCGTCACCGGTATCCGAGAATCCTGTACCCCAAGAGTTGGTAGTGGCATCATCCACACCCTGAGTATTATCGAACGGCACACCGTCCACTACGACCAAAGGCATGTTATTACCGGAAATAGAGTTGTTACCACGGATAACGATACGATTGGAACCGCCGGGAATAGAAGTTGCGGAAATATTCATACCGGCAACCTTACCATTCAGTGAAGTAGCGATATTTGCAGTACGGTTCTCGATAAGAGCATCCCCCTTTACATCCTGCACGGAATAACCGAGCGCTTTCTTCTCGCGTTTCATACCCAAAGCAGTAACCACGACTTCATCCAGCGCATAATTCGTTCCGCTCAAGGTTATTTTGTATTGCGAACTGCTTGTAATAGGAACTTCCTGATTATCATATCCTATATAAGACACAACAAGCGTTTTCCCATTGGACGGAACATCCAGTGAGAACTTTCCGTCGACATCCGTTGCAACACCTACACTCGTTCCTTGTACCAGTACTGCCGCTCCGATGATAGGTTCGCCATTGGAATCTATAACAACTCCCGAAATTTTCTTTGCATGCTGTGCATTTGACGAAGTGGCATTCTGCGCGTATACACTCATTCCAGAGAAGCAACCGCCGCACATAAGCATTAAACCGGTTACCGATAGAATAAATAATCTTTTTATCAAAGTAGTCTGTGTTACCATTACATCGGCACTACTTCTTTTGTGTTCTCCATTCATAAATGATTGATGATTTTGTTGTTAATTAAAAATAGTATTCTCAAAAAAATGGATAGCGGGTAGATAAATCAGAATAGAGCTATCCTACTCTTTTTAGGACTCTTTTACTGTTCCATAGGCTTTTCTTCCGTTTAAAGGTTCATAACTACTATATTATATCTCTTTTTTCTTTAAAAGTCCAAGTCCACGAGGAACTCGGTATATATTGATTTTGAATTAAATCCGGTTAATTTCTTAACTTTGCCGGTCGTTTTAAGAGATAAATCTTGTTATTAACAAAGGTGATAAAGTATTTTGTGTACTTCACACGTAACAAAGATATATTATTATTCAATATCAAGAACATTTCTTTGCAATTTTTTAACCTTATACTTTTAAATTTGCAAAGATTACTTCTATATACCTTATATATATAAGAGTTTAAGGTTCTTCAATATTTAAAGAATGGAATTCTATCAGTCCGTTCATCGGAGTTTCTTCAATTACATCCAATCCGATTCCAAATTCACCGGCAACTTCTCTCAGTATGGCTGCATAGCTGTTGGCTAACGAACCAACGAATCGAATAGGGTAGTTTTTGTAGTCGTATTGACATACGTTTCGAGTGAAAAAGCTTCTTAAATTACTGGTTATCAGATTGAACACATAATCATCATTGGTGTAATCAGCTAAGAAATAAGAAATCGTAGAAAGAAAACGATTCGGGAAAGGACGGTTGTACACCGATTCCATCACTTCATTGGGACTGATACGGAATTTCTCAAAAAAATCTGTCATCACATACTTAGGCGCCAATCCTTTTAGAACATCAGACAGAAACATTTTACCCAGTACGGCTCCACTGCCTTCATCACCTAAGATATAACCGCCCGCTTTGACATTCTTGACTACAATTTTTCCATCATAAAAGCATGAATTAGAGCCGGTTCCCAAGATACAAGCAATGCCGGCCTCGCATTTGAACAAACCGCGGGCAGCCGCAAGAAGGTCGCTTTCTACTTGGATAGGGGTTTTGAATTGTGCTACTAATGATGCACCCAATATATTCTTTTTCTCATAAGAGGTACATCCGGCTCCATAATAATATACTTGTTCTAATTTCCTTTTGAAAAAAATCTCGGGCAACCCTAAGCGTACACTCCGACTAATCTCCCTTCGTGTTTGGAAGAAAGGATTCAGTCCCTCGGTGAAAACACGCTGTATCAAGTGGTTATCTTCAACCAGGGCCCATTCAGTTCTTGTAGAACCACTTTCCGCAATCAGTTTCATAGGTAGTTAGTTTTAGAATTGAATACAAATATATAGTTATTTTTAATATTTCTGCGATAATTCTTCAAAAAGTTTGCTTTATGGTCTGTATCCATCATTGCGGATTACTTTTATAGAATAAAATATTTGTAAGGTGATAATTGTTTGCGCATCTGCTACCAATAAACAGCCGGTTACTTATTTTAATTCGTTAGACATCTGTTATCCTTTCGTTAGACAGCCGTCTAACGAAAGGATAACAGATGTCTAACGAAAGGGCAACAACCGTCCGACGAATTATTGTCCGCAGCCGTAGCGATTAATGGATATACAGCATACAGAAAAAAACTGTAATCCAATTTTTTAATTTATCCTGATACCATCCATGCGAATAAGAAAATCCGCCCGAGTTCCTCGTGAACTTGGAAAAGAAGAGAAAAAAAGAGAGATAACATAAAAGTTATGAACCTTTAAATTGAAAAACGCCTATGAAACAATGAAAGACCTTAGATGAGAATAGTCTACCCTATTCCTCATTAAATTACCTCTTACCCATTTTTGAGAAAACTATTTTTAATTAACAAAATCATCAATCATTTATGAATGAAGATCGCAAAAAACGAGGATTAGCAAACAGCAAGTTCCTCACAGCAGTAGCAATCAGTGCACTGTTTTTAGGCAGTGGTAATGCGATGGCTACTCAAACTAATACCGACAGTTCTTTAGGAGTGACAGAACAACTTCAAACCTTAACTGTCAGCGGCTTAGTTGTAGACGCAAGCGGCGAACCGGTTATCGGAGCTAGCGTAGTAGAAAAAGGCACAACTAATGGTAGTATCACCGATACGAATGGCAAATTTACATTAAGCGTAAAACCCGGAGCAACTTTAAAAATATCTTATGTAGGCTATCAAACCCAAGAAACCAAAGCAAGCAGAACAATGAAAATTGTTTTGAAAGAGGATAGCGAATTACTTTCTGAAGTTGTTGTAGTAGGTTACGGTGTACAGAAGAAAGAAAATCTTACAGGTGCAGTGGCATCTGTCGATGTGAACAAGACTTTGGAAGGCCGTCCCATTGCCGACGTCGGTCGTGGATTGCAAGGTACTACACCGGGTTTGTCTATTGTAGTACCGAGTGGTGAAGTCGGTTCTGACCCTACTATAAAAATTCGTGGTCAGATAGGCTCTATCGACGGTGGTTCCGAACCGCTTATTTTATTGGATAACGTAGAAATACCTTCTATCCAAATGGTAAATCCTGATGATATCGAATCCATTTCTATTTTGAAAGATGCCGCTTCCGCTTCTATTTATGGAGCTAAAGCTGCTTTCGGTGTCGTATTGATTACCAGCAAAAAAGGTGCAAAACAGGAAACTATCAATGTATCCTACTCCGGAAACTTTTCTTGGCAAAACATCTCCAAAAAAATGGAAATGGCTGGCATCGACGGGTTGGATTATACGGTAAATGCTTTTGAACGCGTAGGTGGTACAAAGGCCGGCGCATTCTGGCTTGTAGACCGTACCAGCTTTGAAAGAGCCAAAGAATGGCAGCAGAAATGGGGTGGTAAGATCGGTCCGAATGATCCGTTTGTTTACGGCCGTGACTGGTATTATGGATCCGACAAAGGTAAATACAGCATGAGAACTTTCGATCCGTATGACTATATGATTGAAGAGTGGACGCCTGCCATGACACACAACTTATCCGTAAACGGAAAAAGCGGAAAGACCACTTTCAACATCGGTTTAGGCTATTTATCACAAGACGGTTTGATGAAAACGGCTAAGAAAGATGACTTCAGACGTTGGAACGCCTCTGTAAAGATAAGTACCGAATTCAATAAGTACGTAACTCTTCGCGCCGGGGCCATCTATTCAAAACGCGACAAGAGATATGCTTATGCCACTTCTTCTGTAACTGCCGACCCATGGTTATATCTTTACCGCTGGGGTCCGACAGTACCAATGGGATACAACGAAGACGGACAGGAATTACGCAGCCCTGCATCCGAAACTCGTCAGGCAAATACCGCCAATATTGAAAACAGCTATGCCAACATCAACATTGGTGCAACCTTGAATATTACCAAAGACTGGAAATTCGACATCGACTATACATATGCCAATGAACAGGAAATCAACAATCGTCCCGGAACACGCTATACAGCAGCCAACACATGGGGTGCTGCAACAGAAAAGAAAGACGCTGCCGGTAATCAGATTTATGTAGACGAAAACGGAAATACCGTCGCTGCAGATGCCGCCGGTGCAATGCCTGCTTATGCATTAAGCTACTTCGAATATACCAGTTCCGGTGCAAATCCTGACCACATCTATCGTAAGACAACAAATGCCAATCGTAATACACTGAACATCAACACCAACTATAACTGGCAGATTAACGACAACAATAATTTAAAAGCCATGCTCGGTATGAACCGTGTAACCTGGGACCAGAAATACAATTGGAACCAGACTACCAAATTGATGGATTTGGAGAATCCTCAATACGATTTAGCTTACGGTACACAAACCGGCAGTGGCGGTAGTGCATGGGACGGCCAACTTGGTTTTTACGGACGTCTGAACTATAACTTGATGGATAAGTATTTATTAGAAGCAAACTTACGTTATGACGGTACTTCCAAATTCCCGTCCGACCTGCAATGGCGTTGGTTCCCGTCTTTCTCTCTTGGATGGCGTGCCAGTGAAGAAGCATTCATGCAATGGGCCAAACCCGCTTTGAGTTCTTTAAAATTCCGTGGTTCCTGGGGTACGATAGGCGACCAGACAGTCAGCAATAAACTGTATGTGTCTACCATGGGCACAGGACAAAGCGCATGGATTGGTGGAGACGGCAGTAAAGTAGGTTATGTGGGTACTCCCAGTGCTATCATACCTTCAATCACTTGGCAAGATATCACTACACTCGACATAGGTATGGATGCACGTTTCTTCAACGGCGAACTTGGAGTTACTTTCGACTGGTATCAACGTGATACTAAAAACATGATTGTCCCTATAGGAAATGTATCATTGGCTTTCGGCGCAGACTCTCCAAAAGGTAATTTCGGTTCATTGCGAACAAGAGGCTGGGAAATCGCCCTTGACTATAATCATCGTTTCAAAAACGGATTGGGTATCAATGCAATGTTTACATTGTCTGATGCCATCACAGAAATTACAGCTTACGGTGACACCAAAAGCTTAGATAGCTGGTATGTAGGTAAGCAATATGGTGAAATCTGGGGATATGAAACCGAAAGATTATATCAAAAAGACGACTTTTTATACAATCCGGACGGAAGCTTCCAAAAAGTATGGCTGAAAGGCGGGGAAGTTTATGATGTAAAAACTGCCGGAGCTAAAGAAATGAACAAACTCAGCGATCCTAAAGCAGCTTATCAAGATTACCTGCAAGGCGGTGACTTCGTATTTGGCCCGGGTGACGTGAAATATAAAGATTTGAACGGTGACGGTTCTATCAATGATGGCAGTCGTACGACAGACGACCACGGAGACTTGAAGAAAATCGGTAACTCCACTCCACGTTACGAATATGGCTTCCGCTTAGGCGCCGACTATAAAGGTTTCGATGTATCCGTATTCTTCCAAGGAGTAGGCAAACGCGAAGTTTGGGGCGCAGGTTTCTTGGCAATCCCGGGTTACAACTCCGCAGACGGCGCTATGCCACAAGCTATTGCAGGTAACTTCTGGAAAGAAGATCGTACTGATGCTTTCTATCCGCGCGCATGGAACTTAGGCGGCCCGGGTTTGGGGGATTCCGGTTACAGCTACAATATGCAAAAGCAGTCTCGTTATTTGTTAGACATGTCTTATCTTAGAATTAAGAATATAACAGTAGGATACACACTTCCCAAAGATCTTCTCAAAAAGGTATGGATACAAAAGGCGCGTATCTATTTCGCACTTGAGAATTTTGTCACTTGGGATAACCTGAATGGTCTGCCGATCGACCCGGAAGAAGTTAGCGGTTACTCGATGTTTGCCGATAACGATGCAAAAGATAATTATAACTCCGGTCGTACAGGTGTTGGTACTCCAACTTTCAAGAGCATGTCAGTTGGTATTCAGTTGAACTTCTAAAACAATGACACAATGAAAAAATATATATTTACTTTATTTTCAGCTGCGGCACTTATTTTTGCCAGTTGCGATGATGTACTGGAACGTCCACAGTTGAACAATCCTCAGGATGATAATTACTGGAGAAACGAAACGGACTTACGTTTGTTTGGCAACGGTTTCTATACAAATTATTTTGTAGGATACAACAGTAGCTGGGGAACGGCATATGCCCCTTTACGCGGTTACAACTTCTCTGATGATGTTGCTTACTCCGGCAAGCAGAGTTCATTTGAAAATTCCATCCCCGCCAGCCGTGGCAGCAGTAAAGAAGAAGTAGCTTGGTTAGGTTCTGAATTTGCCGGTCCGAATTGGAATTTCGCCTGGGTACGCAAAGCCAACTTGTTTCTCGACCGTATTGAAAACGTAGCCAAGCCGAAAGTTACCGAAGATGTCTATAAACATTGGAGTGCGGTAGCCCGCTTCTTCAGAGGTTATGAATACTGTCGTTTGGTCAGCGTATTCGGTGACGTACCTTATTATGATAAGGTTTTCTCCGAGTCAGATGAAAAAGAAATGTTCAAAGACCGCGCTCCACGTACTGAAGTAATGGAAAAAGTATATGCGGACTTTGAATACGTATTAGCCAATATGCGCTTAGATGATGGCGCACAATATGTAAACCGATATATTGCAGCCGGATTCATTAGCCGCCTTATGCTATTTGAGGGTACTTGGCAGAAATACCATAATGGTGATCAGGCATTGGCAAAGAAGTATTTGGAAATGGCACGTGATGCAGCCCAGATAGTCATAAGCTCAAAAAAATGGGAAATTAGCGGCGAATTCCGCGGATTATTCGGTGCACAAGACTTAAAGGGTCACAAAGAAGTCCTGATGTATCGTCACTATGATGCAGCCCTAAGCGTAACACACCATGTGGCATCTTATTCGAATGGACAGGAAAGTCAGTCGCCTGCTCCTAATTTAGCATTGGCAGAATCTTTTATTTGTCAAGACGGCAAACCCTACTTGGCACCACACACAGATCCAGCCATGGCTAATGCTGGCAAACTGGACATTAAGAATATGATTAAAACGCGTGACCCACGTTTTGAAGCAACATTTGTAGATAGCGCCAAAATCGAATCTGTTACATTATTATACGCTACTAAATTCATCGATCGTGTTGGTGCAGCACTGAAAGACCCAAGCGGAACAGCTATTTATGCAAGTATGACCAATACAAATGACTATCCTGTCATGCGTTATTCCGAAGTACTGCTTAATTGGTTGGAGGCCAAAGCAGAATTGGCATTAAGTTATGGCGGTGCAGTTATCACTCAAGATGATATTAACCTTTCAATTAATGCGTTACGCAAACGTCCATTGGACAAGCCGGCAGAAGATAAAGGTGTTAAACAAACAGCGGCAATGCAGTTGGCTGATATCAATGATAGTTTTGATCCGGCAAGAGATAGAGGTACTGCTAGTATCGTAGGTGATTATGCAGTCGATCCTTTAATTTGGGAAATTCGTCGTGAACGTCGAATGGAGTTTGTGTTTGAACATTCTCGTCTTTTAGATCTGAAGCGCTGGAAGAAATTACATTATATGAATAATACGCTTTATCCTAACACTGCATTGGGTTTATGGGTAGACTTGAAAGAAGAAGTTCCCAGTTATTTAAAACCGAATAAAGATGGAACATGGCCGGCAAGAGAAGTTATAGACGCCAACGGTAATAGAATTAAGTTTGACGGAACAAATGCTGACGCCATGGTAGGTTTCTATGTACCATTAAGCGCAGCTAATCGTGATGGCTTTACAGAGCGTTCTTATTGTGCTCCCGTAGGGCGTGCTCAAATCAATCAATATAAAGAAAGAGGTTATACTCTGACGCAGACTAAGGGCTGGGAGGAATAAAAAGTATCGGTATGTAATAAATAGTAAATAAAAAAATCTGCCCACTCGCATCTTTGCAGAATGGGCAGATTCTTTTTATCAAGTCTATCACTTTCCAACTACTGCAAATTGAACTCCTGATTAATTCTTCTCGCCGCTTCCAGCTTTCCGTCTTTCAATAAAGCCCGGGCATTAAAGAAATTAACCCCATCGGCTCCTGCCTCAATGGATAATTTAGCCGCCTGATACAACTCTTCCGCTGTAATATCGGGTACAAACAAACCGGAAACATATTTATTTTTATGGAAAGTCTCGCGTAAGCCGTTCTCAACACTAAACGGTATCCAGTCAAGGCTTTCCGAATAGAAAGACTGATAGTTCATCGGGCATACGATATCCAGCTTCCATGTAGGCCAGTCCTGATATACCGTCATACGCGCACGGGTGGGATACGGAAATACCGCAGCCGAAAGTAACTTGCCCTTAGCGTGGGTTTCGCCGGCTATTTCGTTGACCAGAGAGGAAACTTCATTCAAACGGAATTGCAACCATTCCGGACTCATCCAGGGAGCCTGCAAATCCAACGGAGAATAACCGAACTGTTTTTTGAACTTTTCAATCGCTGCCGGATGATAGCCGAAATCATATTCCGCACGATAGGTATCCTGCTGAATTTTAAATTTATATTGTTGCAACCGCCTTCCCAATACGGCATCATTATAACGGATAAAATCCAGATGCACAGAAGTCAACCCTTCTAAAGCCGCATACGAAGCCGCCTTATCTTTCATATACCGGCGAGCTTCCGGAACAGACGGGCTCAACCACTTATAATGTTTTACATAAGGATCGTACTCATGGCTATTATAGCCTACACGATTGACATCAAACCATTCCGGATGCGCCAATGCCGCAGAATCCCGGGGAGCATTCACCGTAAACATCCAAGCATGTACCTTCGCCCCCGAATAGGACTTGGCAGCCTCGATATAACGTGCCACTTCCTCAGGAGAGCCGCACATGTAATAGTTTTTAATTCCCGCCTCATCAAAAGGCTTCATCCAGCGGATAATCGAATCTACCGAAGCCGTTTTATCCACATCGTCCCATACGCCTAAAGCAATTTTCTGTTCTGTTACGGGTGTTTTCTTCTTGCTTTTTGCAGAAACCGGCAATACACTGTAACAAAAAAAACAAACAAGTGCTGCAAATAAATAAGTAGTTTTCATGATGATGATTTTAAGAGTTATACAACATAAATTAAATTCGCATGGTGGCAAAGATAGTATTTTCTTGAATATCAGCTAATGCCTGCGTCAATTAATTGCAAATTAATAATTATAATACTAAATATTCGCAAATAATTGTTTTTGATATTAAAATAAAAAGTATCTTTGTTCCATACAAATTCCCCTTAATAATACTATTATGAAGAAGCTGCTACTATTGACCATTCTGCTATGTAGTTCATTATTGTGTCAAGCGCAAAAAGAGCGCATTATCTTAGGCGATGAACAAACTTCAGAGTATTTTCCAATCCTGAAAGGAAAACGAATTGCGATTTTCTCCAATCACACCGGAATGGTGGGAGACAAGCACTTACTGGATGTTCTGCTGGAAAACAAATTCAACGTAGTAGCAATCTTTTCACCCGAGCACGGTTTCCGCGGAGATGCGGATGCGGGAGAGCATGTTTCCAATTCCGTTGATAAAAAAACAGGGGTTCCCATCCTTTCCCTTTATGACGGAAAAGACAAAAAGCCGAGTGAAGCATCCATGAGAAAATTTGATATACTGGTTATCGATATACAAGACGTCGGCTTGCGATTCTATACCTATTATATCACAATGTGCCGATTGATGGACGCCTGTGCGGAATACAACCGCAAGGTTTTATTGTTGGACCGTCCCAATCCGAACGGACATTATGTAGACGGCCCGATACTGGATATGAAATATAAATCCGGAGTAGGCTGGTTGCCTATCCCCATCGTACACGGAATGACGCTGGGCGAGCTGGCGTTAATGGTAAACGGCGAACGCTGGTTACCGGCTTCACGCGTATGCGACCTTACCGTTATACCTTGTAAGAACTATACACATCAGACCAAATACGTCTTGCCGATTCCACCTTCTCCCAACTTGCCCGACATGAAGTCCATTTATCTATATCCGGCTACCTGCTATTTTGAGGCTACGCCCGTCAGTCTGGGCAGAGGGACCTCACTCCCCTTTCAGGTATACGGCCATCCCAACATGACAGGCTATAATTACAGCTTTACACCTAAAAGCATTCCCGGAGCCAAAAATCCTCCGCAGCTGAACAAACTGTGCCATGGTGTAAATCTCAGTAATATGAGCGACGAGGAAATCTGGGAACGCGGAGTAGACCTGAGCTACGTAATCGATGCGTATAAGAATCTGAATATGGGTGATCATTTTTTCCGCCCTTTCTTCGAACTGTTAGTTGGAACCGACTATGTTCGTAAAATGATAGAAGACGGAAAAAGCGCCGGAGAAATAAAAAGCCGTTGGAAAGGTGATGTGGAAAAGTTCAAGGAACAACGGAAACCTTATTTGTTGTACCAAGAATAATCATTCATAAAAAACAATTACTAATCAACCTGTAAATACTAATACCCGATCACAACAATGAGTCCACTATCCGTTATCATCACTATCGCCGTCTATTTTATAATACTATTTACAGTATCTTACATTGCCGGCAGAAAAGCAGACAATGCAGGTTTCTTTGTAGGTAACCGCAAATCATCCTGGTATGTGGTAGCCTTTGCAATGATTGGCTCCAGCATATCCGGAGTAACGTATGTCTCCGTGCCCGGCATGGTCGCCGCAAGTAACTTCGGCTATCTGCAAATGGTATTGGGATTTATTGCCGGACAGTTAATTATTGCTTTTGTCCTGACGCCCCTATTCTATCGGATGAACCTGGTTTCTATTTACGAATACCTGGAGAACCGTTTCGGCATGTCCTCATACCGGACCGGAGCCTGGTTTTTCTTTATCTCCAAAATGCTCGGGGCTGCAGTACGCTTATTCCTTGTCTGCCTGACATTGCAGTTGTTGGTATTTGAACCTTTCGGATTACCGTTTATTCTGAATGTGGCTATCACCGTAGCATTGGTATGGTTGTATACGTTCCGTGGCGGAGTAAAGTCGCTCATTTGGACAGACTCTTTGAAAACTTTCTGCCTCGTGGTATCGGTCGTATTATGTATCTGTTACATCGCTTCCGACCTTAATCTGTCTTTTACCGGCATGATAAGTACAATTGCTGACAGTGATATGTCCCGTATATTCTTCTTCGACGATGTCAACGGCAAACAATATTTCTTCAAGCAATTCTTTGCCGGAGCGTTTACCATGATAGCCATGACCGGATTAGACCAGGATATGATGCAGCGTAATCTCAGTTGTAAGAATTTTAAAGATTCACAAAAGAATATGATTACCAGTGTCATTTCACAGTTCTTCGTGATTCTGCTGTTCCTGATGCTGGGCGTATTGCTTTACATATTCGCCAACAGCCAGGGAATACAGGTAGACAAAAGCGACGAGCTTTTCCCCGTAATCGCTACCGGAAACTACTTCCCTGCCATTGTAGGTATCCTGTTTATTATCGGCTTGATTTCTTCCGCTTATTCGGCGGCCGGTTCCGCCTTGACGGCTCTTACAACATCTTTCACCGTAGATATTCTCGGCACCAAAGGAAAAACGGAAGAAGAGATTGTCAAGATACGGAAACGGGTACACGTAGGAATGGCCGTAATAATGGGTATCACTATTTTTATATTTAACCTGCTGAACAATACCAGTGTAATTGATGCCGTATATATTCTGGCAAGCTACACGTACGGTCCTATCTTAGGCTTATTTGCCTTCGGTATCTTTATGAAGCAACAGGTACGGGATAAATACATACCGCTGGTAGCGATCGTCTCCCCGTTCCTCTGCTTTATCCTGCAAAAGAATTCGGAAGCATGGTTCAACGGTTATCAGTTCAGCTACGAACTGCTTATATTCAATGCACTGTTCACATTCATCGGACTCTGCATATTGATAAAGAAAGACAAAAAGAACATTTAACTTAATACATCATCATGAGTGTAAGACTTCACTTTTTATTCAGCATGCTCGCCGCCGCCCTCATCCCCCAGTTGGGCGGCGCGCAAGAGCTTCCGGCAGAAACCCGCCGGAAGATAGGAGAATTTCTGGATGCCACTGCGCGGAAAGAAATATCCATAGGACGCATCACGATTGATTCCGTTGCCATAGAGGGCAGCACCCTGCAGCTCTTCGCGAATATGAACTGCTCCTACATTCCTTTTCGGGAAGCTAATGTGGCGGAAATTTATCAAGGAATCAGCGCTTTGTTACCGAGCGGATTTACAAAATACAAGCTACAGTTACGTACCAATAAACACAGTATTGAAGAATTGATACCGCAAGCATTGCGCTCAAAGAAAGATAAAAAGTCCCTGACATTCAGTCAAAATGTAGAAAAGCCTTTAGTAAGCAAAGTCTCCAGGCCTTATACTCCTGCCAACGGGCTGCAAAACCGGCATATAGCTTTATGGCAGAGTCACGGTTTCTACTACGAACCGAAGCTCAACCGCTGGGAATGGCAGCGTGCCCGTTGTTTGCAAACAGTGGAAGACCTGTACACCCAAAGTTTCGTATTACCCTATCTCATCCCGATGCTGGAAAATGCCGGAGCCAATGTGCTGATTCCGCGCGAACGTGACTGCCAGACGGCCGAAATCATTATAGACAATGACGGTTGCCTTAATACACGCTCCGCATATGTGGAAAATACCGCAGACAAGGCATGGATGCAAGGCAACGGAAAAGGTTTTGCGCATCTTCGTTCGCAATACACAGACTTTGAAAACCCTTTCAAAGAGGGGACTTTCCGTACCATAGAAACTATCAAGAAAGGAAAAGAAAGTATTGCCGAATGGATTCCTGAGATACCTCAAAACGGACAATACGCAGTTTACGTGTCTTATCAAACCGTCCCGAACAGCAGCGATGACGCCCTTTATACCGTTTATCATAAAGGCGGGATATCTCAATTCAAAGTGAACCAAAAGATGGGAGGAGGTACCTGGATTTATTTAGGAACCTTCGGTTTCGACGCGGGAAAAAACAATACCTGTAAAGTAACCCTGAGCAACCGTTCCGCCAAAGCCGGACAAATCGTGACAGCCGATGCCGTAAAGATTGGCGGCGGTATGGGAAACATTGCCCGTCGCATCTCGGAAGAAGGAGCGACTGATAATTTGAAGAGTTCCGACAAAACCGTCAATTCATCCAACGCAACAGGAAATACAACGGCGACACATCAATCGGCTTATGTCACCGAATACCAAAAGAGCGGTTACCCCCGTTTCTGCGAAGCCGCCCGCTATTGGATGCAATGGGCGGGAATTCCGGACAGTGTGTATTCCGAAAGTCATGGTAAGAACGACTACACGGATGATTATAAAAGCCGCGGCATATGGGTGAACTACCTTGCCGGCGGTTCTGCCGCCAATCCCACAGAGAAAGGGCTGAACATTCCGATAGATATGGCATTCGCTTTTCACTCGGACGCCGGAACCACACTCAACGACTCTGTCATCGGAACACTCGGCATCTATCAGACAGACGCTTACAACGGCGTATTCGCCAATGGCGCCTCACGTTATCTGTCTCATGACCTGACAGACCTTATCCAATCCAATATCGTGCGTGATATTCGGACACTGTACGAGCCTCGATGGACCCGTCGCGGCAAATGGAACCAATCGTACTATGAGGCTCGTGTGCCACGAGTACCGACAATGTTGCTCGAATTGCTCTCTCATCAGAACTTTGCCGATATGCGTTACGGTATCGACCCCCGTTTCCGATTTACCGTCAGCCGCGCCATTTACAAAGGCATGTTACAATTTCTCTGTTCGCAATACCACATGGATTATGTAGTACAACCGCTACCGGTTGACCACATGGCTTTGCGTATGATTGGCGAGAATGAAATTGAGCTGACCTGGCAAGCGGTAACCGACTCTTTGGAACCGACCGCCACTGCCGAAAAATATATTGTCTATACCCGAATCGGCAACGGAGATTTTGATAATGGCATAGTGGTAGATAAGAACAGTTACCGTACCGCCCTCCCTGCCGGCGTTGTATGCAGCTATAAAGTAACCGCCCTCAACAAAGGCGGTGAGAGTTTCCCCTCTGAGATTCTTTCAGCCGGAAAAGCTTTCAACAGCAAGGGTACCGTATTAGTGGTTAACGGATTCGACCGCATCAGCGCTCCGGCAGATTTTGTAGCCCCGGCTCCGGCGGATACATTGCTGGCCGGTTTTCTGGACGAATCAGACCACGGAGTACCTTACATCAAAGATATCAGCTATATAGGAAAAATGAAAGAATACCGCCGTTCCGTTCCCTGGATGGATGATGACGCATCCGGCTTTGGCGACAGTTACAGCAACTATGAAACACAGGTTATCGCCGGAAACACATTTGACTATCCTGCCCTGCATGGAGCTGCCATATTAAAGTCCGGTTACTCTTTCGTTTCCAGCAGCGACGAAGCCGTTGAAAACGGAAAAGTCACCTTGAACGATTATAAATACGCCGACCTTATCCTCGGTAAAGAATGTCAGACCAAGATAGGCAGGGGCGGAGTGAAACCGCTGGAGTTCAAAACATTCAGTAAGCCGATGCAAGACTGTATTACATCTTATTGTAACCAAGGCGGCAATATCTTTATATCAGGCGCCTATGTAGGAACCGACTTATGGGATAATCGCCTGATTCCCGCCAATGAAGAAGACAAGAAATTTGCCACGGAAGTTCTGAAATATAAGTGGCGTACAGGACAAGCCGCAACGATGGGCAAAGTAAAGTGCGTAGCTTCTCCGTTCCCGTCTCTTTCTGGAAACTATACTTATTATAATGAGTTGAATACGGATTCTTACGTTGTGGAATCTCCTGACGCCATCGAGCCCGCTACGAAAGAAACATATACCGTAATGCGCTATTCGGAGAATAATCTGAGTGCCGGAGTGGCTTATCAAGGAAGCTATAAGACTTGTGTTTTAGGATTTCCCTTCGAGTCACTGCTCACAGCGGAAGAAAGAGATTGCCTGATGAACGCCATTCTGACGTTCTTCAGCAGTAATAGTAAGAAGTAAAAACAAATTTATAAAACCAATCATCATCTATGAATCGAAGACTATTCATCAGCGTCCTGTTTGTTTGCCTGCTGTCGTTTACGGTCCGGGCACAACAGGAAACATTCCGTTTCGCACAGTTGACGGATATTCACTTAAGCCCGAACAATCCCAATCCGACAGAGGATTTGTTACGGTCTATCGCCCAAATCAACGCAACCGACAGCCTTGATTTCGTATTGGTAACAGGCGACCTTACCGAAGAAGGTGACCGTGCGACCATGGAGAAAGTAAAATCATGCCTTGACCTGCTGAAAGTAAAATACTATGTAGCGTTGGGTAATCACGAAACCAAATGGAGCGATTCCGGCTGTACCGCTTTCGGAGAAATATTCGGCGGCGAGCGATTTGATTTCGAACACAAAGGATTCCTGTTTTTAGGTTTTAATTCCGGTCCGCTGATGCGTATGGCATACGGACACGTCGTTCCTCAGGATATACGCTGGATGACGGAAAGAATGAGCCGGTACAATACCGGTAATCCCCGAAAGAACAACCCGGTAATCCTTGTTACACACTATCCGATGACAGAAGGAGATGTGGACAACTGGTATGAGGTAACAGATGCCGTACGCCCGTATAATATACGTTTATTTATCGGCGGCCATTATCACCGCAACCGTGACTTACGCTATGACGGCATTCCGGGCATTCTGATGCGCAGCAATCTGCGTGACAAGGATGAGAAACCCGGTTATGGTATCTATGAAATAACGAAAGATTCCATTCTGGTCTATACCCAACGTATTGGAGAGCCCAAAAAGAAATGGGCTGCTTTCTCTCTGATAGAATCATACTACGACCGTAACGGGAAAGCCGATAAATATCCGGACTTCTCCGTAAACAAGGAGTATGCACAGGTGAAAGAGCAATGGTTGGTACAAACCGGAGCAGGCATTTATTGTTCGCCGGCTGTGGAAAAGGATAAAGTATTCGTTGGTGACGACATGGGATATCTGACAGCCTACGCCCTTAAAAACGGTAAGAAGTTATGGAGCTTCCAATCCGGAAAAAGAATAGTCGGCACACCTGCCGTAAGTGAGGGGATTGTCGTTTTCGGCTCTGCAGATTGTAAGATATATGGTTTGAACGCTCAAAACGGAAACTTATTATGGACGGTAAAAGCCGCCGCTCCCGTATTAGGCGCGGTAACCATAGATAACGGCATTGCCTATATCGGCGCCAGCGACCATACATTCCGTGCCGTGAACATCCACACGGGAGACGTAAAGTGGAACTTCGCAGGCGTAAAAGGCTATATTGAAACCAAACCTCTGGTAGCAGACAATAAAGTGATTTTCGGCGCATGGGACAACACCCTATATGCATTGGATAAGGCAGACGGCAAGGAACTATGGAAATGGACGGGCGGACTGACCCGTATGCATTTTTCTCCGGCGGCCGTATGGCCGGTAGCCTCGGACGGAAAGGTATTTATTACCGATCCGCAACGTGCCATGACTGCCATTGACCTGAAAACAGGTAATACCGTGTGGCGCACTTTCCAGTCTATGGTACGGGAAACGATAGGATTGTCCGAAGACAGAGAACGTATTTACAGCAAAACAATGAACGACAGTATCATCTGTTATTCCGCCAAAGGTGACCAACCGCACGAATTATGGGCATCCAACGTCGGTTTCGGCTACGAACATGCCCCTTCCATGCAGGTAGAGAAAGAAGGCATCGTATTTGGAAGTACCAAAGAAGGACTTATCTTCGCATTGGAAGCCAAAACAGGCAAAGTATTGTGGAAACACAAAATCGGTAACTCGCTTATAAGTACCGTGGTTCCGCTTGGTAACAACCGGGTATTGTTTACCGCCACCGGTGGAGAAACCGGACTGCTGAAATTTAAAAAATAAAAATTGAAAAATAAAAAATAATACCTTATAGATATGAAGAAGATTGATTGCTTTATTCCCTACGCAGGAAAAGAACAAGCTGAAAAGACAGTACAAGGATTGCAGGCTACAGGTCTCGTTGGAAACATCCGTTTAGTAACGACCGGCTCTACTCTTGAGCCACTGCCCGGTTGTGAACTTTTATCTGTAGATATGCCCTACTGCAGTACTACCATGAGAGCCATAGCCCAAAAAGCCGATGCGGAATATACATTGTTTTACACCAAGGAGACTACTCTTGAACTGGGCATGTTCGCATTGGAACGCATGATGCACATCGCAGAAGATTCGGATGCAGGAATGGTCTATGCCGACCATTACCAGATAGCTGACGGCAAACAAACGAATGCCCCCGTCATAGACTATCAATTCGGTTCGTTGAGAGATGATTTCAACTTCGGTTCGGTGCTCCTTTTCAACACCTCTAAACTGAAAGAAGCCGCCGGCCGTCTCATATCCGATTACGACTTTGCAGGCCTCTACGACTTACGTTTGAAATTAAGCCAAAAAGCCGACCTTGTACATATCAACGAGTATCTGTACAGCGAAGTAGAAAACGATACCCGTAAAAGCGGTGAAAAGATTTTTGATTATGTCGATCCGAAGAACCGTGACCGTCAGATTGAAATGGAAAAAGCATGTACGGAGCATCTGAAAGAAATCGGCGGTTATTTGAAACCGGAATTCAAACAGATTGAATTTTCCGCCGGTAATTTTGAATACGAGGCATCTGTTATCATCCCCGTACGTAACCGTATACGCACCATTCGCGATGCCATCCAATCCGTTTTAAGCCAAAAGACAGATTTCAAGTTCAACCTTATCATCATCGATAATCATTCCACAGACGGTACGACAGAGGCCATTGATGAATTCAAGAACGACGAGCGTCTCATCCATATTATCCCTGAACGTAACGACCTTGGCATCGGCGGTTGTTGGAATATGGGCGTACACCACCCCAAATGCGGCAAATTTGCCGTGCAACTGGACAGTGACGATGTATATGCCAATGAAAACACGCTGACTACAATGGTACGCGCTTTCTATGAACAGAATTGCGCCATGGTGGTGGGTACTTACATGATGACGGATTTCAACATGAATATGATTGCTCCGGGTATCATCGACCATAAAGAATGGACGCCGGAGAACGGACGGAACAATGCTCTCCGCATCAATGGTTTGGGCGCACCGCGCGCATTCTATACTCCGGTACTGCGCGAGGTAAAAGTACCTAACACAAGCTATGGTGAAGACTATGCCCTGGGACTGAACTTCTCACGCCAGTACCAGATAGGCCGTGTTTATGATGTTGTCTATAACTGCCGCCGCTGGGACGACAATTCAGACGCCTCATTAGACATCGTTAAGATGAACGGACACAACTTATATAAAGACCGGATCCGCACTTGGGAATTGCAGGCACGCGTGGCAATGAACAAGAAAAACAAGAAATAATATATGAACCAGACAATACACAATCTTCTGACCGAGCAACTTGCTTCTTGGGAAATGGCGCGTAACAACTACGCCGCCCTTTCCGGAGTGCAAGTAAAAGAGCTGAATGTAAACGGCATTCCTTATAAGGTGCAGTTCAATCCGGCACGTATTGTGTCTTCCGGAGCCAAAGTAGATGCCAAATCCATAAAGGAGCGCAAATGTTTTCTCTGCCCTGCCAACCTGCCGGCAGAACAAAGAGGCGTTCCGTTTGAAGGGCATTATAATATATTGGTCAATCCGTTTCCTATATTTCCCCGTCACCTGACCATACCGGAAACCGCCCACGTCGACCAACGCATAGCTCTCCGTTTCGGAGATATGCTGGACCTGGCACAACAACTGACCGATTATACAATCTTTTATAACGGGCCTAAATGCGGAGCTTCCGCTCCCGACCATGCACATTTCCAAGCCGGCAACAAAGGCTTCATGCCTATCGAGCAAGACTGGCGCGGACAAGTGGCGGGCAAAGTCGCGGACTACGGTCAGGCCACCCTCTGGTATCTGAACGACTCCCCGCGTACTACCCTTGTCATTGAGTCTGCCGACCGGAAAACAACGCTCAAACTGTTCGATATCGTCTATCGCTCTCTGGATATACAACCCGGTGAAGATGAGCCGATGATGAACGTTCTCGCCATGTACGAAGCCGGTAAATGGATTGTTTTCATCTTTCCCCGCGCCAAGCACCGTCCGGTCTGTTACACAGCCGATGGCGATGCCAATCTGCTGAGCAGTCCCGCGTCCGTTGACTTAGGCGGTGTATTCATTACGCCTGTCGAGAAAGATTTTATCAAAATAACGGCAGAGGATATTGCGCAAATATTAAGCGAAGTATGCCTTTCACCGGCAGATTTCCAAAAAATACGTCAACGTATCAAAGAACAAATATAATATCCGTTATTCCTTAAACAAACGAGTATGAAAGAGCCCAAAGTAGAAGTTGGTATATTATTCGAGCCACAGATAGAGTTTGTCCTGTTAGCTCCTTACCGCATATCCGGCAAGGAAGTCAGCGGCAAGCAAGTTGTCACCTATGACGAAGGCAAAATCCTTTGGAACGGCCGTCAATATGACGAGTTGCTATTTGAACCCCTGCAGGAATCTGCCGCGGCATTCGAATTGCTGGATGTAACCATCGGCATAAATTTCCATTGGGAACGGAAAGAAGACCAACGCTTTCAGGGCTCCTTAAAGATTATTGTGGAAAACGGCAAACTGACGGGTATCAATGTCATCCATGTTGAAGACTATCTGACCAGTGTCATTTCCAGTGAAATGAGCGCAACAGCTTCTTTGGAGCTACTGAAAGCCCATGCAGTCATTTCGCGTAGCTGGCTGTTGGCACAGATACGGAAAAACAAAGAAATCGCAGAAGCGCAAACCGATTATTCCGCTTTCACCCAAACAGACGAAGAACTCATCCGCTGGTACGACCGTGAAGACCATACTCATTTCGACGTATGCGCAGACGACCATTGCCAACGCTATCAGGGAATAACCCGCGCCTCTACCGATATAGTCAAACAGGCGATAGCCGCCACCCGGGGACAGGTACTTACCTCGGAAGGAAAAATCTGCGATGCCCGTTTCTCCAAATGTTGCGGCGGCGCTTTCGAAGAGTTTCAATATTGCTGGGAAGATATTAAATACCCTTATCTTGCCAAGCAACGCGACTATAAAGTTGATAGTGGAAAGTTACCCGACTTGACGCAGGAAACCGAGGCCGACCGATGGATACGTACTTCTCCCGAAGCGTTTTGCAACACCACGGATAAGAAAATCCTGTCGCAGGTACTCAACAATTACGACCAGGAGACTACGGATTTCTATCGTTGGAAAGTAGAATACACCCAAGACGAGCTCTCCGCCCTCATCCTGAAACGTTCCGGCATAGACTACGGGCAGATTATTGACCTTGTTCCTATTGCCCGCGGCACTTCCGGACGCTTGTGGAAACTGAAGATTGTCGGTACAAAGAAAACACTGACCATCGGAAAAGAATTGGAAATCCGCCGGACACTCTCTCCTTCGCACCTTTACAGTTCCGCATTTGTCGTAGACCGCACAGAGCTGTCGGAAGCAGGTATACCCGGACGCTTTATCCTCACCGGAGCAGGCTGGGGACACGGCGTAGGACTCTGCCAGATAGGCGCTGCCGTAATGGGCGAACAAGGATATGGATATGACGCTATACTGTTGCACTACTATATCGGCGCGAACATTGACAAACTATATGACTAATCTAATAACAGAAAAACAATTAATAGAATGAACAATATCAAGAAAATATCACCTTGGGCATGGGTTCCTACTTTGTATTTCGCACAAGGTATTCCCTACTTTATCGTGAACAACATCTCCGTACTGATGTTTGCCAAAATGGGCGTTCCCAATGGAGATATGGCGTTATTTACCAGTCTGCTGTATTTACCTTGGACCATCAAACCTTTCTGGAGCCCGTTTGTCGATATCATCAAAACCAAAAGATGGTGGGTTGTCTCCATGCAGATTCTGATGTCGATAGCTTTTATCTTGCTGACGTTGACCATACCGCGACCGGATGAAGCGACCATGGCGGCCGGAACCACTCCTATCAGTATGTTTACCCTCACGCTGATATTATTTATCATCACGGCATTTGCCTCCGCTACACACGACATTGCGGCGGACGGTTTCTATATGCTGGCGCTAAAATCGGGCGAACAGGCAGAGTTTGTCGGCATCCGAAGCACTTTCTACCGCCTTGCATCCATTTTCGGACAAGGAGTACTCGTAGCTATCGCCGGAGCCATCGAACTGAAATACGACAACATTCCGTTATCATGGACGATCACGATGCTGGTTACAGCCGTCATGTTCAGTGCGGTAAGTCTCTACCATCTCTTTGCGATACCCAAACCCGCTTCCGACAAGTCTGTCCTGGCACCGGGAACAGCCAGTGCAAAAGCCATTTTCAAGGAGTTCGGGCGTACATTCGCTACCTATTTCACTAAACCCGGCGTATTGCTTGCCATTATATTCATGCTTCTCTACCGTCTGCCCGAGGCATTCCTCATCAAAATGTGCATGCCGTTTCTCGTTGCCGGCAAAGAAGCGGGCGGCTTAGAGCTATCCACAGCAGAAGTAGGTATCGTATATGGTACTATCGGAGTGATATTCCTCACGTTGGGGGGTATTCTCGGCGGACTATTCGCATCACGTATAGGATTAAAGAAATCCATTTGGTGGATGGCGGCTTGTATGACGCTGCCTTGTCTGACCTTCGTTTATCTGGCTATCTGCCAACCCGAAAACCTGTTTGCCATATCCACGGCCATTGCCATCGAACAATTCGGTTACGGATTCGGTTTCACAGCCTATATGCTCTATATGATGTACTTTTCCGAAGGAGAGTTCAAAACATCCCACTATGCCATCTGTACCGCATTCATGGCATTGAGTATGATGATTCCGGGTATGTTTGCGGGCTACATCCAAGAAGCTATCGGCTATACCAACTTCTTCTGGATGGTAATCATTTGTTGTATTGCCACTGTGATAGTTACCGTTTTCGCCGACAGAAGAATAGACCCGGAATATGGAAAAAAGTAAGTAGTGATTAATGATTAGTAAATGATTATGAAGAAGATAATGACAATCTGCCTGATTTGTATCCTCTGCGGAAGCATGGTACAGGCACAGAAAATCAGAATAAAAACCGGCATTGAAGTATTGAAAGAACAAAACTTCAAATGCCTGGAAGGTAAGCGTGTAGGATTAATCACCAATCCCACCGGAGTAGACAACCATATGAAATCCACGATTGATATTCTGCACGAAGCACCGAACGTAAATCTTGTGGCTCTCTATGGCCCGGAGCATGGCGTACGCGGCGACGTGCATGCCGGCGACCATGTAACGGACATGAAAGACGCTTCTACCGGACTGCCCGTTTATTCCCTGTACGGAAGTACACGCAAAGCAACACCGGAAATGCTGAAAGACATCGATGTACTGGTATATGACATCCAGGACATCGGTTGCCGCTCGTTCACATATATCAGTACCATGGGACTGGCCATGGAAGCCGCTGCCGAGAATGGGAAAGAACTTATCGTATTGGACCGTCCCAATCCCGTAGGCGGACTGAAGATTGAAGGTAATCTGACGGAAGATGACTGTGTCTCTTTTGTCAGCCAATTTAAAATTCCGTATCTTTACGGTCTCACTTGCGGTGAGTTGGCTTTAATGTTGAATGGAGAAAAGATGTTGAAAGAGGGTAAGCAATGTAAACTGCAGGTTGTAAAGATGAAAGGCTGGAAGCGCAAAATGGACTATACACAGACCGGATTGCAATGGGTGCCTTCTTCCCCGCACATTCCGCATCCGCATTCCGCGTTTTTCTATCCCGTCAGCGGTATTCTAGGCGAACTGGGCTACATGTCCATCGGAGTAGGTTACACGATTCCGTTCCAAATGTTTGCCGCTCCATGGGTAGAGGCTGAAAAACTCGCCGGGAACCTGAATAATCTGAACGTACCGGGTGTTATTTTCCGACCGATGTACCTGAAACCCTTCTACTCCGTAGGCAAAGGAGAATTACTGCAAGGCGTGCAAGTACATATCATGGATTTCGGCAAAGCTCCGCTCAGTGAAATACAGTTCCTCGTTATGCAGGAAGTAGCCGCACTCTATCCCGACCGCGCCGTATTCGACCATGCAGACAAAGGTCGTTTCTCCATGTTCGATAAAGTAAGCGGTTCGAAGCAGATACGTGAACGTTTCAGTAAACGGAACCGTTGGGAAGATGTCCGGGACTATTGGTATAAGGATGTCGAGAATTTCCGCAAACTATCGAAACAATATTATTTGTATAAGTGATATGAAAAAGAGTAACTATATGGCTTTCCTGCAGGAAGCGAGACAATTCATCCCGCAGGAAAGGATTTATACCGATGAACTCCGCCGGCTGGCCTGGGGAACAGACGCAGGATTTTACCGCCTCATCCCGCAAATCGTAATCCGTTCGGAGGGAGAAGAGGAAATCTCCCGATTGCTGAAACTGGCTGATTTGTACAATCTGCCCGTGACTTTCCGGGCGGCAGGAACCAGCCTGTCCGGACAAGCCATTAGTGACTCCATACTCATTGTTGCCGGCAAGCATTGGGAAAAATACAGTATATCTCCCGACCACAAGGAAATTACCCTGCAACCCGGTATTATCGGACAACGGGTAAATGAGCTGTTAGCGCCCTTCGGACGAAAATTCGCTCCGGACCCGGCTTCCGTTAAAAGCGCCATGGTAGGCGGTATCGTCATGAACAATGCTTCCGGCATGAACTGCGGGACCCACGCCAATAGCGACAAGGTACTTCTCTCCGCCCGTATCATTCTGCCGGACGGAACGCTGCTCGATACCGGAGACAGTGTCAGCCGTGCCGCATTCGAAGTGACACACCGCGATTTCATACGCCGGATTTGCACCCTTCGCGATGAAGTACGTGCCGACGAGAAGCTGGCGAAACGCATTCGCTACAAATATTCCATTAAGAATGTAACAGGTCTTAATTTGCTTCCCTTCGTCCGTTTTGACGATCCGTTCGATATTATAACCCACCTTATGGTTGGTTCGGAAGGGACATTGGCATTCCTTTCCCAAGTAACCATGCAAACAGAGTACGACTATCCTTTCAAAGCAAGCGCCATGCTCTACTTCAAGACTATCAAAGACGCTTGCCGTGCCGTAGTAGCCATGAAAAAGCTCACCGACAGCAACGGCGAGTGGATTGTAAAAGGGGCGGAACTACTGGATTGGAAGTCTTTGGCATCAGTCAGCGATCCTATATTTCTGAAATATAAGGGAGAAGTATGTTCGTCTCCCCTACCCGGTGTAGAACCGGGAGACGAAACCGGACTGACCGCCGTGCTGACCGAAACCAAAGCCCGCAGCGCGGAAGAACTGAAACGGAATATCAGCGGCATAGAATGTTGTCTTTCTGATTTCCAAACTTATACACCCGTCCGTTTCACCGACAAACCGGAAGAATACTCACAATATTGGGCGATTCGTTCCGGCATCTTCCCTTCCGTAGGAGGAACTCGAAAACCGGGCACAACGTGCCTCATCGAAGACGTGGCTTTCCACATCGAGGATTTGCCCGAGGCAACCGCCGAATTACAGCAACTCATAGCCCGCCACGGTTACGAAGATGCCTGCATATACGGGCACGCACTGGAGGGAAACTACCATTTCATCCTCAATCAGTCCTTTAGCAGCGATACCGAGGTGAAACGTTACGAAGACCTGATGAATGATGTCAAGACACTGGTTGTAGACAGATATGACGGTTCTTTAAAGGCAGAGCACGGTACAGGTCGTAATATGGCTCCTTTTGTCCGTTATGAATGGGGAGACGCTGCTTACGAGGTAATGAAAGCCGTTAAAAAGCTGTTCGATCCGAAAGGTCTATTAAATCCCGGCGTTATCTTCAATGACGATCCGAAATGCCACATCAAAAACTTCAAACCGCTGCCACTGATACCTTTGGATACGGAAAGCCCGGCTGCCAAAGTAAACCGTTGCATTGAATGCGGATTCTGCGAAGTAAACTGCCTTTCCTGCGGTTTCACCCTTTCCTCACGCCAACGCATTGTACTGCAAAGAGAAATCGCCCGCCTTCGGCAGAATGGTGAAGACCCCGAACGTCTCTCCCTGCTGGAAAAGCAATACCGTTACCCCGGCAACCAAACCTGTGCCGGTGACGGGCTGTGCTCCATGTCCTGCCCTATGGGAATCAATACAGGCGACCTGACACATGTTATTCGCCAAGAGGAAATACCGCAAGGCAGCTTTGGATATAAAGTCGGCAATTTCGCCGCCAATCATTTTGCCGGTATCAAGAATACCCTGCGCCCTGTATTGGGCTTGGCTGATTTCGGTCACTCCGTATTAGGCACCAAAGCCATGAGCAGTATCACCAAAGGTATGCACAACGCTTTCGGTATCCCCTTATGGACTCCGGCAATGCCCAAAGCTTTTAAAACCAACTCTCAACTCTCAACTCCCGCCCCCCGGCAAAACAAGGTTGTTTACTTTCCGAGTTGCATCAACCAAACTATGGGGTTACCAAAAAAATCTCCCGTAGAGCAGGCATTGGTAAGTAAAATGATTGCTTTACTGCAAAAAGGCGGTTACGAAGTCATTTTTCCTAAAAACATGGAAAAACTTTGTTGCGGTACAATCTGGGAAAGCAAAGGCATGCTCGACATTGCCGACCGCAAAACAGCCGAGTTGGAAGCAGCGCTTTGGGAAGCCAGCGAGCAAGGCAGATACCCTGTTCTATGCGATCAAAGCCCATGCCTGCACCGCATGCGTGAAACCATTCGTAGAATGAAGCTTTATGAACCGGCTGAGTTTATCTATACTTTCTTGCGTGACAAGCTGGTATTCACTCCCATTGACCGCCCCGTAGCAGTTCACATCACCTGCTCCATGCGCAAAATGGGACTGGCGGATACGATTATAGCACTGGCACACCTCTGTTCCACGAAGGTCATTGTACCGGAGGAAGTCGGTTGTTGCGGTTTTGCCGGCGACCGGGGTTTTACCTATCCCGAACTGAATGCATACGCCCTGCGCAAGCTTCGCCCCCAAATAGAAGCTGCCGGTGTCAGTATCGGCTATTCAAACAGCCGTACTTGCGAAATCGGACTGACAACCAACTCCGGCATTCCATATGTGTCCATCGCCTACCTTGTAGACCAATGTACCGAACCTGTAACCGTTAACCCGGAACTAACTTAACACACATACAATCATGAGTAATCCAGTAAAAACAAACAAACGCATTCTTGCCCTTGACATCCTTCGCGGCGTCACGATTGCAGGAATGATTATGGTCAACAATCCCGGTACATGGGCACACATCTATGCTCCCTTACGTCATGCGGAATGGAACGGTCTTACCCCCACCGACCTTGTATTTCCGTTTTTCATGTTCATAATGGGAATTTCCACGTACATATCTTTGAAAAAGTATAATTTCGAGTTCAGCCGTGTCGTCGGCATGAAGATTCTAAAGCGTACCATACTCATCTTCCTCATAGGTATGGCCATCGGCTGGTTCTCGAAATTCTGTTATTACTGGACTTCTCCCACCGAGGGCATCAGCTTCGGCGCGCAACTATGGGAATCCGTATGGACATTCGACCGCATCCGCATTTTGGGTGTCATGCAACGTCTGGCGCTCTGTTATGGCGCCACCGCTATCATTGCGCTGACCGTGAAACACCGCAACATCCCCTATCTCATCGCTACCCTCCTGACAGGCTATTTCATCCTGTTGGTTTGCGGTAACGGATTTGCCTATAACGATACAAATATCCTTTCCGTTATAGACCGTACCATCCTTACCCCCGCGCATATGTACAAGGATAACGGCATCGACCCGGAAGGTTTACTGAGCACTATCCCTTCCATAGCTCACGTACTGTTGGGCTTCTGTGTAGGCCGTATGATGCTCGAAAGCGGCAAAGCAAATGAAGACCGTGAAAGTATGCTCAACTCGCATCTCATCAAACTGTTTTTAGCAGGAACCATCCTTACCTTCTCAGGTTTCCTGCTAAGCTACGGATGTCCTATCAACAAAAAAATATGGTCACCCACCTTTGTACTCACCACCTGCGGACTGGCTTCCAGTTTCCTGGCACTCCTCATTTGGATTATCGATGTGAAAGGATATAAAAAATGGAGCCTGTTCTTTGAGTCATTCGGTGTCAACCCCTTATTCATGTATGTATTGGGCGGTGTACTTAGTATCCTCTTCGGCAGCATCAGCTTTCCGTGGGGCGCAAGCAGTATAAGCATACACGGATTCTTATATAAGATACTATTGATGCCGGTGTTCGGTGAAACCGGCGGCTCATTAGCCTATGCGCTGTTATTCGTCGGTATCAACTGGTGCATCGGCTACCAACTTTACAAACGAAAGATTTATATCAAGCTATAATCGAAAAACCCTAAAAACTAACAATATGATTCTAATAGCAGACAGTGGCTCTACAAAGACCGATTGGTGCGTTGTAGAGGATGGACAGCTCATCCAGCAGATATTTACGAAAGGGACCAACCCTTTCTTTCAGTCGGAAGAGGAAATCAGTAATGAGATTGCAACGGCACTGTTGCCCCAGTTAAAAACGAATGCATTGGATGCTGTATATTTCTACGGTGCGGGATGCGGATTTCCCGACAAAATAGCCATGGTTCACCGTGCCATTACCAAGCATCTCCAAGTAAAAGGAGAAGTGGAAGTAAATACAGATATGCTTGCTGCAGCCCGCGGACTTTGCCAACATCAAGCAGGCATCGCCTGCATCATGGGCACAGGTTCCAATTCGTGCTATTATGACGGAAAGCAGATTGTAACCAATGTATCCCCGTTAGGTTTCATTCTCGGAGACGAAGGTAGCGGTGCCGTATTGGGAAAGTTATTGGTGGGCGATATTCTGAAAAATCAGATGACTCCCGAATTAAAGGAGAAGTTCCTTGCACAGTTCAACCTGACTCCTGCCGACATCATCGACCGCGTTTACCGCAAGCCATTCCCTAATCGTTTTTTGGCGAGCCTTTCCCCGTTCCTTGCACAGAATTTGGATGAGCCTTGCATACGCGCATTGGTGTTAGGAAGCTTCAAGGCATTTCTCAAACGTAATGTCATGCAATATGAAAATTACCACAAAAGCAAAGTACATTTTATCGGTTCCGTAGCTTTCTACTATAAAACAATATTGGCAGAAGCCGCCCAAGAAATGGGTATCCAACTGGGTACTATCATCAAAAGTCCGATGGAAGGACTGATAGAATATCATAAATAAAGTGGTATGGTGAGAATAGTAAATTGTAAATCACAAAATAATAAATAGCTTTATGTTTGTAAAAATCTCAGAGCAACCCTCGCTCTATAACGACTTGGAGAAGAAGTCTGTCCATGAAATACTGGAAGACATCAACAGAGAAGACCAGAAAGTGGCTCTTGCCATACAAAAGGCAATACCTCAAATAGAAAAACTGGTGACACAGATTGTTCCCCGCATGAAACAGGGAGGACGTATCTTCTATATGGGTGCCGGCACAAGCGGACGTCTTGGCGTACTTGACGCTTCTGAAATACCACCGACATTCGGCATGCCTCCAACATTGGTTATCGGTTTGATAGCCGGTGGTGATACCGCTCTGCGCAATCCGGTAGAAAATGCTGAAGACGATGCACAACGTGGCTGGGAAGAATTGGTAGAACGAAACATTACGGATAAAGACACTGTTATCGGTATAGCGGCATCCGGTACGACTCCCTATGTAATCGGCGCGTTGCATGAAGCACGCGAACATGGTATTCTGACAGCTTGTATTACCAGCAACCCCGACTCTCCCATGGCAGCAGAGTCCGATGTACCTATCGAGATGATTGTAGGTCCGGAATATGTTACGGGAAGTTCCCGGATGAAATCGGGTACAGGGCAAAAAATGGTTCTGAATATGATTACCACTTCCGTAATGATACAATTAGGCCGTGTAAAAGGTAACAAAATGGTAAATATGCAGCTCAGCAACAAGAAGCTGGTAGACCGCGGAACACGTATGCTCGTCGAAGAATTAGGGCTTGACTATGGAAAGGCTAAAGCCCTCCTGCTAATGCACGGCTCTGTAAAGAAAGCAGCGGATGCGTATCGGAATAAAGAATAATCGCGAAACGAAATTTCTATTTTCCAAATTAACTTTCAATTCCTCCATATGAAGACACTTACCAGTATCATTTTATTTCTGTTCAGCCTGCAGGCCATTACTATGGCACAGTCTTTACAGCGTGTGGCTCCCGAACAAGTAGGAATGGATTCCCGTAAACTGATGTATGCCGACGAAGCTATCGAAGAAGCCATTGCCAATAAAGAAATTCCCGGTGCCGTACTTGCGGTAGTGCGTAACGGTAAGATGGCCTATCTGAAGGCCTATGGCAACAAACGGATCTATCCGAATACGGAACCGATGACTGCAAATACCATCTTCGACATGGCGTCTTGCAGCAAATCCATGTCTACTGCCATATGTACCATGATTTTAGCAGAACGCGGAAAGATACGCCTTCTTGATCCCGTCAGCCGATATATACCCGGCTTCAAAGACTGGGAAAGTGAGGACGGAAAAGACAAAAAAGTCATTCGTATAACCGACCTGCTGACACATAGCTCCGGTCTGCCACCTTACGCTCCGGCAGCCGAACTGGAAAAAAAATACGGCTCTCCCAACCCTACGGGACTAATGGAATACATCGCCGGCTGTAAACGTGACTTTAAGCCCCAAACGGACTTCCAATACAGTTGTCTTAATTTCATCACCCTGCAACACATTATCGAAGCCGTCAGCGGCCAATCCTTGCGTGACTTTGCCCGTGAAAACATCTTCAATGTATTGGGTATGAACCATACCGATTATCTCCCTTGCCAACGTGATAAGAACGGTCAATGGGTCAACACCGCCAACTCCCGACTTTCAACCCTCGACTTTCAACTAACCCGGGTGGCCCCTACGGAAAAACAACCTAACGGCCAGGTGCTTTGCGGTCAGGTACACGACCCCCTCGCACGTATTCTCAATGGCGGCATCAGCGGTAATGCAGGCGTATTCTCCTGTGCCGAAGATATTGCCATACTGTGCGCTGCTTTACAAAATGGCGGTGAATGGAACGGGCGGCGTATCCTCAGTCCGCAAGGAGTGAAAGCTATGCGTACAGTTCCTCGTTCAACAGCTGCTTTGGGGCGTTCTTTAGGCTGGGATGTCTTCACTGCCTATGCATCCAATTCCGGAGACTTTTTCAGTCCGAATACTTACGGACATACGGGTTATACCGGCACATCCATAGTGATTGACCCCGACAATGACACTTCAGTAATCCTGCTGATTAATGCCGTACATCCCGAAGACGGACACAGTGTAGTACGCTTACGTTCATTGGTAGCCAATGTAGTAGCATCTTCTCTGTACTCCTCCCCACGTATTTATACAGACCATTACTACAAACGTTTCCTCCAGTTCATGGATGAACCCGCCATCGGTAACAAGGACATTGTAATGCTGGGTAACAGTCTGACGGAGAATGGTGGCGACTGGGCTGCCCGCCTTAGCAATAAAAACGTACGTAATCGCGGCATTATCGGTGATGAAGTAATGGGTGTATACGACCGTCTCCATCAAATATTGCCGGGACATCCTGCCAAATTATTCCTTCTTATCGGCGTGAACGATGTTTCACACGACCTAACGACCGACACCATCGTCGGTATGATTCGTGTAACAGTAGAGCGCATCCGAAAAGAATCTCCCGATACCAAGCTCTACCTGCAAAGTCTGCTTCCCATAAACGAAAGTTTCGGTCGCTATAAAAGGCTGGCAGGCAAGACGAACATGATACCGGAGATCAACAAACAGTTAGAAGAGCTCGCCAAAGAAAAGGGTCTGACATACATAAACCTCTTTCCCCTATTCACTGAAAAAGGAAGCAATGTATTACGTGCGGAGCTGACGACAGACGGATTACACCTCAAAGAAGAGGGTTATAAAATCTGGGTCAAAGCTATTAGAAAAAAGATTTAGCAAGAGAGTTTATAAAACAATCTTTATAAAAAAGGAAAAGGTGATAAAGTCTGCTCTTTACCACCTTTTTCCTTTTATATCAATTTTAGTTATTCTACAAATCCTTCCAAATACACATCAAATGTCAATGATGTATAACCCGGAATAGTACCGGATGAATTACCGCTTGAACCATATGCACTTTGCCAAGGAATATACAACATCCAACGTTCACCGACCCGCATATACTGAAAAGCCCATGTCCATCCCGGAATTACTCCCGATATAGTGAACTCAGAAGAAGAATTAAACTCGGTAGGCCATTTGGAGTCACTCGATAAAGGTAATGGTATGTCACGGTCAGTAGCCCCGTAACCATCAAAGTTTCCGTCAAACTCATCACCTGTAATAAGAGTTCCGTAATAGAAAGCCTTAACAGTAGAGTTATACCCGTCAAAATTAGGACGCTCTCCCGTTTCTTTCTTCACAAGTTTCTTGCAATATGCGTACTGAGGTATCATATTGGTACTGGTTGTCGGCACCTGTATTGCAAATAATTCACCCTCTTCCATTTCATCAGCATCCTTTGCGGTAAGTACAAGTCTATCACCGGCTTTCCCCTTGATTGAGTCAACAAAAGCTTCGTTACGCGGTCGCCAATTATCATATTTTCCAGCTTCTTCCACTTCTTCGCAAGCTACAAACGTACCTGCCACGAAAAGCAAGAAAGGTAAAAACAAAAGAAACAGTCTCTTCATCTAATTATAAATTACGGAATTACTATTATTTACATTTGCCACCTGTCACTCAGGACGTAGCGAAAAATCTCCTTTGCGCTTCATAATAAAGAGAGTATATTCGCTACGCTCTGAATGGCAGATAAACAAAATATTTCTTATTGCAACGTTTTCAACAAAGATGTAATGCTTACGCGATCTGCAATGATATTGTTCAGTTCGGAGATAGCCACACGTTCCTGCTGCATTGTATCACGATTACGCAGCGTCACACAGTTGTCTTCCAGCGTCTGATGGTCTACGGTCACACAGTACGGAGTACCGATAGCGTCCTGACGGCGATAACGCTTGCCGATACTGTCTTTCTCATCATACTGGCAGTGGAAGTGGAATTTTAAGTTATCGATAATCTCACGAGCCTTTTCAGGCAGTCCGTCTTTCTTTACCAGCGGCATAACGGCCAGTTTCACCGGAGCCAATGCTGCAGGCAGTTTCAAGACAACTCGGGTTTCACCGTTCTCCAACTGCTCTTCACAATAAGAAGCCGACATGATGCTAAGGAACATACGGTCTACGCCGATAGAGGTTTCGATGACGTACGGAGTGTAGCTTTCATTGGTTTCCGGATCAAAATACTTGATGTTCTTGCCGGAGAATTTTTCATGCTGAGACAAGTCGAAATTCGTACGGCTGTGGATACCTTCCACTTCTTTGAAACCGAAAGGCATCAAGAATTCAATGTCGGTAGCTGCATTGGCATAGTGCGCCAACTTGTCATGGTCGTGATAACGATAATGGTCATCGCCGAAGCCCAGCGCCTTATGCCATTTCAGTCGGGTTGCTTTCCAAGTCTTGAACCAGTCGAGTTCAGTACCCGGTTTTACAAAGAACTGCATTTCCATCTGCTCGAACTCACGCATACGGAAAATGAACTGACGCGCAACGATCTCGTTACGGAAAGCCTTACCGATTTGTGCGATACCGAAAGGAATCTTCATGCGGCCGGTCTTCTGTACATTCAGATAGTTCACAAAGATACCCTGGGCGGTTTCCGGACGAAGATAAATCTTCATAGCGCCTTCTGAGGTCGAACCCATTTCGGTGGTAAACATCAGGTTGAACTGACGAACTTCCGTCCAGTTCTTTGTACCGCTGATAGGGCAAACAATTTCTTCATCCAAAATAATCTGGCGAAGTTCATCAAGGTTATTGTCGTTCAATGCTTTTGCAAAACGTTCGTGCAAAGCGTCACGCTTAGCCTGATGCTCCAGTACACGAGTATTCGTGCTACGGAACTGGGCTTCGTCAAAAGCCTCACCGAAACGTTTGGCAGCTTTGGCTACTTCTTTGTTTATCTTATCGTCATATTTGGCGAGTTGGTCTTCAATCAATACATCGGCACGATAACGTTTTTTTGAATCACGGTTATCAATCAAAGGGTCGTTGAACGCATCTACGTGTCCGCTTGCCTTCCAGATTGTGGGGTGCATAAAGATAGCCGAGTCAATGCCTACTATGTTTTCATGCAGCAGCACCATGCTCTGCCACCAGTATTGTTTGATGTTGTTTTTCAGTTCCACACCCATCTGACCGTAGTCATACACTGCTCCCAATCCGTCGTAGATGTCGCTGGAGGGGAATACGAAACCGTATTCCTTACAGTGTGATACGAGTTTCTTAAAAACGTCTTCTTGTGCCATTTTTTGTTGTATCTTAATTAATTTGAAATCTTTATTTAACTAAAAACGCCACAAAGATAGGGATTTATCTTATATGTAAGGCAACGGGGGTATTAATTTATCTTATTCTTCCTCTGTCTTTCGGTTCTCGTTTGCCCGTTGCATCGCAAGGGCCGTATGAACTGAAAGAATAACAGACAGAAGAAACCAAAGGAAATCCAACCATAACAGGAAACCTGCGAAATGGATAAAAGATATAATACCTCTATATTCTGAACGGTAATCAGACGTAATCAGCCAACTTTTACTTTTTTAGAATAACTTCGAAATAAAAGTCCAAATAATTGAGATAATTCTGAAACTGAAAACCAAGAATCTTCCGTAATTTTGTTTTAAAAGAAATATCTATTTTTAAGCATATAAATATGAAGACAACATTTCTAGTGACCGGATTATGCCTGTTCTTGTTGACAAGTTGTTTTTCTTCTAATAGTCAAGCAAATAAAGATCTGCAAGTTAGTAAATTATTTATGGAACTTCCATATAATTGCCCTACTCCCGATGGTATGGCAATAGCTCCCGACGGAAGTTTGATATTAGCCTGTCCCAATTTTGCCAACCCGGCCATGCCTGCTTGCTTAATGAAAATCACTTCCGAGAAACAGATTTCCAAATGGATAGATGTACCGGTACTGCCCGAAACAGGTATCGCTTGCCCCATGGGAATTGCATTTAACGAAAAAGGAGATTTATATATCTGTGACAATCAAGGCTGGTCGGGAAGTGAGCGGGGATACAGGAAAGGACGTTTGTTAAAATTAATATTTGATAAGCAAGGAATACTGCAAGAAACGATAACAGTGGCATATAATATGGAACATCCCAATGGGATACGCATACATAATGGAAAAGTATATGTCACTCAAAGTTCCCTATCCGCCATTCCATCAGAAAAATTGGTAAGCGGTGTATATTGCTTCAAGGAAGACGATTGCAATATAGAAATAACCAATACGCTGGAAGATAAAAATCTATTAACGACAGTAATTACCCGAAATCCACAAGTGCAATATGGTTTAGATGGTATCGTGTTCGATAAGAAAGGTAATTTATATGTGGGTAACTTTGGTGATGGCTCCATTCACAAAATCACTCTGGATAAAAATGGAAAAGTATTATCCAATACTATATGGGCACAAGACAGTACACAGTTAGTTACGACAGACGGTATTTGCATGGACGAGAAAGATAATATGTATGTAGCGGACTTTTCCGCTAACGCTATTGCGCGCATCACTCCTGATAGAAAGATTGTTCGAATAGCGCAGAGCCCTGATTGTGACGGTAGTAATGGTGGACTTGACCAACCGGGAGAGCCAATCGTATGGAATGGGAAACTGATAATTTCATGCTTCGACATAGCTACAGGACCCGACAAAATAAATACCAAGCATGACAAACCTTACACACTGGCGCAATTGGACTTGGAGAATAACTAAAAATTATTCTTGACAATACTGATTATAAAAAGTTTAAGATAAAAGTTTAAGATATTAGAATATGAAAAAGATTTGGATTTTATTTTTATGTTTCAGCAGTTTAACCATTCAGGCAAAAGACTACTACGTAACACCTGCTGACATTAGTAAGTTAAAAGAGATTTTAGGCAATAACACTTTGCGACCCGGCGATGAAGTAATTTTACGTGACGGGATATATACCGGATTGGGAGAAGTAGACTTTTCCGCCCGAGGAACAAATACCGACTCTATCAAATTAAGAGCTGAACATGCAGGAAAAGCCGTTATTTCAGGTGCTCTGAAGATGAGAGTATACGGGCAATATCTGCAAATGGAAGGATTGTTTTTCCATAAAGCATGGGCAAAAGATTTATGTATGATTGAATTCCAAAAAGAAGATGGTGTGTATGCTTCCCATTGCCGATTTACTAATTGTGTAATGGACGATTGTAACGATCCGGATAAAAGTGAAAAACCGGTAAAAGGGGTAGACCCTATTACAGTCAGTGAATATTGGTTAGGGTTGCATGGAAAGAATATCCGTATAGACCACTGCTATTTTGCGAATAAACGCATTGGCGGATTGATACTTCAGATATGGTTAAATGAATATGACCATCTAAATAATCATCAAATTGATCATAATATATTTGGAGCACGCCAGCCTTACGGCGGAAACGGCGCTGAAATTATCCGTATAGGCAACTCTTGGTCGTCACAGTTAGAATCCCACACATTGGTGGAAGACAATGTTTTTCTGCATTGCGATGGAGAGAATGAAATCATATCGGTTAAATCCTGTCATAATATTCTGCGCCGTAATCTATTCTTTGAATCACGTGGCGGTTTAGTTTGCCGGCATGGCCATGATAATATATTAGAATCTAATACTTTTGTCGGTAATAATATTGAGGGAACCTGTGGCATCCGTCTTATCAATCAAGGACACACCGTATACGATAATTTGCTTTGCCGCTTAGGTGGTTTTGGATTACTGGTACGCATGGGCATATACGAACGTCCGAATGCCAGTACCGATATTCAAAAGGAACCATTAACCTCTTATCATAGGGCTGAAAACATTGATATATCCCATAATGCTTTTATAGACTGTAAAACGATCGATTTAGGTTCCGGAAGCGGCGATAAAGAGCCTCGGAATGTACGTTTAGCTTACAATTATTTTAGCAACAAAACCAATAACATTCGAATATCCTATCCGGAAAAAACATTATCAGGTTTCTATTTTATGGAAAATCGATACGTTTGGGCAGATGGGCTCATTATTAAATTTCCCGGATTCAAACGCTTATTACAAGCAGAGAATCATGATGCAAAAGAGCAAACAAGAGTTCGGGAATGCTTGGAAAAAGCAGGAACGGTTTGGTATCCAAGTACAGCAAAAGACATACGTTATATTTTAAGTAAATATTAAAATACAATAATCCTGCTTTTTATTTTAGGGAACTATAGCTTGCCTTAAAGTAGGCTATGGCAACTATAGTGAGATTTTACGCTTAAAACTTTATACTGTTACAAATCATTGGTTTCCAGAAATACAAATAAAAACATTTTCATTTATTGATTAAAGTTCGTATTTTTGCCTGCAACTGTCAAAGCAACAGTTATTCATGAATAGACAATTCCCGAACAAATATGAGCGAAGACTTTGAAGGAGCAAAAGACGATTTGGATAAAGAACTCCCGGCAGGGAGCGAAGAGCATTCAGATTATAAACCTGCGGATACCAATGATATAAGCATCAAGCACCAGCTGAGCGGCATGTATCAGAACTGGTTCTTGGATTACGCCTCGTACGTAATCCTGGAACGTGCCGTACCTCACATCATGGACGGATTGAAACCTGTTCAACGGCGTATTCTGCACTCCATGCGGCGTATGGAGGACGGGCGCTACAACAAGGTGGCCAATATCGTGGGACATACCATGCAGTTTCACCCGCACGGTGACGCCAGCATCGGTGATGCACTGGTACAACTCGGCCAGAAAGATTTGCTTATCGACTGTCAGGGAAACTGGGGTAATATTCTTACGGGAGACAGCGCAGCCGCCCCCCGTTACATCGAAGCGCGCCTTTCCAAATTCGCGCTCGATGTAGTATTCAATCCTAAGACAACAGAGTGGAAACTGTCATACGACGGACGTAACAAGGAACCGGTGACCTTACCCGTCAAATTCCCTTTGCTGCTGGCACAAGGCGTGGAAGGTATTGCCGTAGGTCTTTCTTCCAAGATATTACCACATAACTTCAACGAACTTTGCGATGCATCCGTAAAATACCTGCATAAGGAAGAATTCAAACTCTATCCCGATTTTCAGACAGGCGGCAATATCGATGTATCGAAATACAATGACGGCGAACGTGGCGGAGCCGTACGGGTACGAGCCAAAATAGAAAAGGTGGATAACAAAACACTCGTTATCCGAGAGATACCTTACGGAAAAACGGTAGCCAGTGTCTGCGATTCTATCGTCAAAGCAAGCGAAAAGGGGAAAATCAAGATAAAGAAAGTAGAAGACCTTACTTCCGGAAGCGTAGAAATATTGGTTCATCTTGCTCCCGGCGTATCATCAGACAAAACGATTGACGCGCTTTACGCCTTTACGGATTGTGAAGTCAGCATCTCACCCAACTGCTGCGTCATCGACGAGCAGAAACCTCACTTCCTCACCGTCAGCGACGTATTGAAAAAATCGGTGGACAATACATTGGCTTTACTACGCCAGGAACTGGAAATACGTAAAAACGAAATACTGGAAAGCTTACACTTCTCTTCATTGGAGAAGATATTCATCGAAGAGCGTATCTATAAAGATAAGGAATTTGAGCAGGCCAAAAACATGGATGCAGCCTGCGAGCACATCGACGAACGTTTGACACCTTATTATCCCACATTTATCCGTGAGGTGACCAAAGAGGATATCCTCAAACTGATGGAGATAAAAATGGCTCGTATCCTCAAGTTCAACTCCGACAAAGCAGAGGAACTGATTGCCCGCATGAAGGCGGACATCGAGGAGATAGACCGCCATTTGGCCAATATCGTGGAATATACGGTAGACTGGTTCCGCATGCTGAAAGAGAAGTACGGAAAAGGCTTCCCGCGCCGTACCGAATTACGTAATTTCGATACCATCGACTCTACCAAAGTGGTAGAAGCCAATGAAAAATTATACATCAATCGCGAAGAGGGTTTCATCGGTACCGGCCTGAAAAAAGACGAATTCATAGCCAACTGCTCCGACCTCGACGATGTTATCATCTTCTTCCGCGACGGACGTTACATCATCACTCCGGTGGCAGACAAGAAATTCGTAGGCAAGAACATACTCTATGCCAACGTATTCAAGAAGAACGACAAACGCACCATCTACAATGTCGTCTACCGTGACGGAAAAGAAGGTACGCATTATATCAAGCGTTTCGCCGTGACTTCCGTAGTACGCGACCGCGAATATGACGTGACACAAGGCACGCCCGACTCACGTATCGTATATTTCACGGCCAACCCCAACGGTGAGGCCGAAGTTATCAAAGTAACGCTCAAGCCCAATCCGCGTATACGCCGCATCATCTTCGAAGAAGATTTCAGCCAGATAAATATCAAAGGCCGTCAGGCCATGGGCAATATACTCACCCGTAACCCGGTTCACAAGATAGCTCTGAAGCAACGCGGCGGTTCCACATTGGGCGGGCGCAAAGTATGGTTCGACCAAGATGTCCTGCGCCTCAACTATGACGGTCGCGGAGAATACCTCGGCGAGTTCCAAAGTGACGAGCAAATCCTGGTGGTATTGAACAACGGCGAGTTCTACACCAGCAATTTCGATGTGAACAATCACTACGAAGACAACATACGGGTGTTGGAGAAATATGATTCGAGCAAAGTATGGACAGCCGTTCTGTATGATGCCGACCAACAAGGTTATCCGTACATCAAACGTTTCTGTTTCGAGGCAAGTAACCGCAAGCAGAACTATCTGGGTGAGAACAAGGACAATCGTCTCATCCTGTTGACTGACGAATATTATCCGCGACTGGAAGTTATATTCGGCGGTCATGACAACTTCCGTGAGCCGTTGGTAATCGATGCAGACGAGTTTATCGCAGTAAAAGGTTTCAAAGCCAAAGGCAAGCGATTGACTACCTACACGCTGGAAACTATCAACGAATTAGAGCCTACCCGTCAGCCGGAAGTCCCGCAAACCCCTGAGAGCAACGACGAGGAAGAGGTTGAAATACTGGATCCGGATCACGGGAAAAGCGAAAGCGACATATTGGACGAACTGACAGGACAAATGAAATTGTTCTCTGATAATGATGACAGCAAGGAACATGAAACTACCTAAAGCGGTAATGCCGGTTCTCTGTACGGTTCTGCTGCTATGCTGCAACGCCATACGGGCGCAGCTTCCTGTAAAGGCGGAAGGATTGGAACAAAGCCGCCTCGTAACCCGTGCTACCATGTATGGCATAGGTGTCACGAATGTATTCGACACCTATCTGTCCCCCCAGGAATATACCGGAATAGATTTCCGCGTTTCCCGCGAAAGCATGCGCATGACCAGATGGATGGACGGTAAGCTGTCTTTGCAGAGTTTCTTTCAGGCCGATTTAGGTTATACCCATAACAAAGTGGATAATAACAACACATTCTCCGCATTAGCGAATTGGAATTATGGTCTGCACTATAACTTCCCTGTCACGAGTAACTTCAAGTTGCTCGCCGGCGGCCTTGCCGACCTGAACGGCGGTTTTGTCTACAACCTGCGTAATACCAACAATCCGGCATCGGCACGCGCTTACATCAATCTGGACGCATCGGGTATGGCCATTTGGAACTTACGCATCAAAAACTGTCCGCTTACATTACGTTATCAGGTCAACCTGCCCTTAATGGGAGTGATGTTCTCGCCGCATTACGGCCAGTCCTATTATGAAATCTTCTCATTAGGAAACAGTAGCGGAGTGGTCAAATTTACTTCACTGCACAACCAGCCTTCATTACGGCAGATGCTTACGGCAGACTTCCCGATAGGACGCGCCAAAATGCGCTTTGCCTATATATGGGACGCTCAGCAATCCAAAGTAAACGATATAAAAACACATACCTACTCACACGTATTCATGGTAGGCTTTGTAAAGGAACTGTATTTATTGAATAATAAGAAGAAGAGGTGATAGAGTAACAAGGCGGTAAAGTGATAGAGTGATAAGGTGATAAACGGTGAATGATAAGATGACGGGATTTCTTAAAAAGATAATGGTTCTGATGGTTGTACTTCCTTTGCTGAGCGGTTGCATCCGCGAAGAAGAAGTCACCAATTCTCCACAGGGGAACTTCGAAGCCTTATGGAAGATTATCGACGAACAGTATTGTTTCTTGGAATACAAGCAAATCGACTGGGATGCCATCCATGCCAAATACAGCAAGCTTATTACCAACACTATGAGCAGTGAAGGGTTATTTGAAGTACTGGGAAGCATGCTGAATGAGCTGCAAGACGGACACGTAAACTTAGCTTCCGCCCACAATGTATCGTATTATGACGCATGGTATCAGAACTATCCGCGTAACTTCCGCGAAGATATTGTAGAAGACACCTATCTGGGTAAAGCCAGTACCGACTACCGTACCGCCGCAGGCATCAAGTATAAAATATTCGAAGACAACATCGGCTATATGCGTTACGAAAGCTTCTCCTCGGGAATAGGCAATGGAAATCTGGATGAGATACTCTCCTATCTCGCCGTATGCAACGGACTTATCATTGACGTACGCAGTAATGGCGGTGGCAACGTAACCAACTCCACACGCATTGCCGCCCGTTTCACCAACGAAAAAGTACTAACCGGATACATCCGCCATAAAACCGGCAAGGGACACAATGATTTCTCCGAACCCTACCCCATAGAATTAGAACCCAGTAACAGCATACGCTGGCAAAAGAAAGTAGTAGTCCTCACCAACCGCCGCTCATACAGTGCAACCAACGATTTTGTCAACCAGATGAGCTGCCTGCCCAATGTCACCATCATAGGTGACAAAACCGGTGGCGGTTCCGGTATGCCCTTTACTTCCGAACTTCCTAACGGGTGGACAGTGCGTTTTTCCGCCAGTCCGCATTTCAGTGTCGACATGGAACAGATAGAATGGGGAATAGACCCCGACATTAAAATCGATATGGATGAAACGGATGAAGCAAAGCATATAGACACTATCATTGAAAAAGCCCGGGCTTTCCTCAAAGGCGAATGGACTCCGGAATGAAATGAATAACTTTCTTTACGCTTTTGCTTGTAAAACCGATAAAACTTCTTATCTTTGCACCGCTTAACGGGAAATCCCTTGCGGGTGTGGCGTAATTGGCAGCCGCGCCAGACTTAGGATCTGGTGCCGTGAGGCGTGTAGGTTCGAGTCCTATCACCCGCACAGTTTATTTTATTAAAAGACAAACAACAAAGAAAGAAGATGTATTACCATACATCTTCTTTTTTCTTTCCCCTTTCCTCACGGATTGTGTTAAAAACCGGAGATATATAAAGGTCTGAAATCTTTTTTGCATCCCGATTGTTTCAGAGGAAACAATCAAGTTAGTTATCCACTAAAAATTTATGCAATGAAGAAAAAACCTAAACTTCCTATGAAGAGAGCCTTTTGGCTGAAAAATCTATTTCTGATAGCATGTCTGCTCCTCGCAGCAACTCCCGGTTTCTCTCAGAACAAGACAGTGACCGGTACGGTGACCGATGCTACAGGAGAACCGCTCATCGGAGCGTCCGTACTGCAACAAGGTACTTCCAACGGTGTCATTACGGACATTGACGGAAAGTATTCCATTCAGGTGCCACCCGAAGCCACTTTGGAATTTTCCTATGTAGGCATGGTGAAGCAGGCCGTCAAAGTGGGCAACCGGAGTATTGTCGACGTGCAGATGCACGATGATTCGCAGATGCTTGCCGAGACAGTCGTCATCGGGTACGGTAGCGCCAAGAAACGCGACCTTACCGGTTCCATCACCAATATCAAAGGGGATGAAATCGCCAACAAGCCCGTGGTCAACCCGGTAGCCGCCCTGCAAGGAAAGATAGCCGGCGTACAAGTCATCAACTCCGGTAAAGCCGGTGCAGACCCGGAAATACGTGTGCGCGGCACAAACTCTATCAACGGCTACAAACCGCTGTATGTAGTAGACGGCCTGTTCAACGACAACATCAACTTCCTCAATCCGCAGGACATCGAGTCCATGGAAATCTTGAAAGACCCGTCATCCCTCGCCATCTTCGGTGTACGAGGCGCCAACGGTGTCATCATCATTACCACCAAGAAGGCCAAAGAAGGGCAGACACGTGTCAACATCAACGGTTCGTTCGGTTTCAAGACCGTAACGAACAAGATTGCGATGGTCGATGCGGCCGGTTTCAAGGAGCTCTATAACGAACAGCTAAGAAACGAAGGCAATCCCGAATTCGATTTCACCCCCTGGACGGGCAATACCAACTGGCAGGATGAAATCTTCCAGACCGGATTCATCACCAACAACAACGTCAGCATCACGGGCGCTTCCGCCAAGCACAGCTTCTATCTCGGAGCCGGTTACGCCTACGAGCAAGGCAATATCAAGCACGAGAAATACAGCAAAGTCACGCTGAATGTAAGCAACGATTATAAAGTTACGGACAACTTCAAAGTCGGCTTCCAGTTTAACGGCGCACGCATACTGCCTGCCGATACCAAAAGTGTGGCAACAGCCCTCCGTGCCGCTCCGGTAGCTCCCGTATACAATGCGGAATACGGCCTGTACACCACCCTGCCCGGTTTTCAGAAAGCGCAGATGAACAACCCGATGGTCGATGTAGGCTTGAAAGCCAATACCACCCGTGCGGAGAACTACCGCGCGTCGGGCAACGTATACGGTCAATGGGACTTCCTGAAAAACTTCCAGTTCAAAGTGATGTACTCCATGGACTACGCTTCCAACAGCAGCCGCACCTACACTCCTATCATCACCGTATTCGACAGCAGCGTGGAAGGTAACGTCGTGACCCTCGGCAACGGAAAGACCGGAGTGAAACAGTCCAAGGAAACCGAAGCCAAAGTACAAAGCGACTACCTGCTGAACTACACCACTACCTCGGGGGACCACAGCCTGACCGCCACCGCCGGCTTCACCACCTATTACAACAAGCTGGAGATGCTGGGCGGAGAACGTACGCAAGGAGTAGGTCTGGTCATTCCCGACAATCCCGACAAATGGTATGTCAGCATCGGCGATGCGGCAACAGCCACCAACGAAAGCAAGCAATGGGAGCGCAGCACCGTATCCATGCTGGGACGTGTGCTCTATAACTACAAAGGCAGATACCTGTTCAACGGTTCGTTCCGTCGTGACGGTTCTTCCGCATTCTCCTACACCGGCAACCAATGGCAGAATTTCTACTCCGTCGGTGCAGGCTGGCTGATGTCCGAAGAGGAATTTATGAAAGACATCACCTGGCTGGATATGTTGAAACTGAAAGGTTCATGGGGTACGCTCGGTAATCAGAATCTGGATAAGGCCTATCCTGCCGAGCCGTTGCTCACCAATGCCTACTCTGCCGTATTCGGCAAGCCGTCCGCCATCTATCCGGGCTACCAACTGTCCTACCTGCCCAATCCCAATCTCCGTTGGGAGAAAGTGGAAGCCTGGGAAGTAGGCGCAGAAGCCAACTTCTTCCGCAACCGCCTGCACTTCGAGGGTGTATATTACAAGAAAACCACCAAAGACCTGCTGGCAGAAGTGCCGGGCATCTCCGGTACGGTTCCGGGCATCGGTAATCTCGGTTCCATAGAGAACAAAGGTGTGGAGCTCGCCATCAACTGGCGTGACCAAATCGGCGACTGGGGATATAACGTAGGCGCCAACCTCACTACAATCAAGAACAAGGTATTGAGCCTCGTACAGGACGGTTACTCAATCATCGCCGGCGACAAGAGCCAAAGCTATACGATGGCCGGTTATCCTATCGGTTACTTCTACGGTTACAAGGTGGAAGGCGTGTACCAGACAGACGAAGAAATCGCCCGGTCTCCCAAGAACACCCTGGCCACCGTTACACCGGGCGACCTGAAGTTCAAGGATGTGAACGGTGACGGTGAAATCACCACTGCCGACCGTACCATGATAGGCGACCCTACTCCCGATGTCACTTACGGCATCACTCTCGGTGTCAACTATAAAAACTGGGAACTCGGCATCGACATGATGGGACAAGGCGGCAACCAGATATTCCGCACATGGGACAATTACAACTGGAGCCAGTTCAACTTCATGGAACAACGCATGGACCGTTGGCACGGACCGGGTACAAGCAATACCCAGCCCCTGCTGAATACGAAGCATACCATCAACAATATGAATTCCGAGTACTACATCGAAGACGGCAGCTTCTTCCGTATCCGCAACGTACAGTTGGCGTATAACTTCGACAAGACCCTGATATCCAGAATCGGCATGCAGGCCTTGAAACTCTATGTCAACATCCAGAACCTGAAAACCTGGAAGCACAACACCGGCTACACTCCCGAACTGGGTGGCACGGCCATTGCTTTCGGTGTAGACGACGGCAGCTATCCGATGCCGGCCATTTACACATTCGGCTTCAATCTGACATTCTGACCGGCATAGCGCCGGAACAAAGTTCCCCTGCGGAATAACAGTACTTTATTAAATCTATAATAGGAAAATTATGAAACTAAAGAATAAGATATTAACCCTGATAGCAGGCACACTCACCACCTTTGCCCTGACATCCTGTAACGACTTCCTCGACCGTGACCCACTGGGACAGTTCACCGAAGACGATGCCCCCAACGCCCTTATCGGCGGAAAGATGTACAACGTATATTACCTGATGCGCAGCTATAACATCACTGCCGGCATACCCGCTTTCATGATACACATGGTACGCAGCGAGGATTCCGAAAAAGGAAGCGATGCCGGCGACGGCGCCGACCAGGCAGATATGTGGGATGATTTCCAGTACACAGCCTCCAACGGCACGCTGAGCGCCTATTGGGGACAGAATTATAAAATCATCTACCAGTGCAACGAAATCCTCGATGACCTGGAGAACAGCGGAAACAAAGATGATTTGGAGAATATACGTACCAAAGGCGAAGCCCTGTTTTTCCGCGCCTATTGTTACTTCAACCTTGTACGCGCCTGGGGAGAAGTGCCGTTGGTAACCTTCAAAGTGAAAGAGGCATCCGACGCCAACGTGCCCAAAACCACTGCGGACAAGATATACGAGCAAATAGACAAAGACCTCGCCGAAGCCGAGAAATGCCTGCCGCTGACGTGGACTTCCGAGTATACCGGACGTATCACATGGGGAGCCGCGCGTTCGCTGCACGCCCGTACCTATATGATGCGCAACGATTGGGATAATATGTACGACGCTTCTACCGACGTAGTCAAGTCCGGTATCTACAACCTGAACACTCCTGTGGATAAAGTCTTTACCGTTGAGGGTGAGAACTGCGGCGAAAGCGTGTTCGAATTGCAATGCGAATCGACCGACGCGCTGAAAAACAGTGATGTCATCGGCAGCCAGTTCTGTCAGGTGCAAGGTGTGCGCGGTGCAGGCGATTGGGACCTCGGCTGGGGATGGCATATGGGAACCACGCTGGTAGGCCAGGCATTCGAGCCCGGCGACCCCCGTAAAGACGCATCCTTACTCTATTTCCGCCGAAGCATCAGCGACCCCATTACCCCGGAAAATACCAATAAGCCTTACGGTGAATCTCCTGTGTCTACCGCTATGGGAGCTTACTTCAACAAAAAGGCATATACCGAACCCGAGCTGCGTAAGAAATATACGAAAGACGGTTTTTGGGTAAACATCCGCATTATCCGCTACCCGGACGTATTGCTGATGGCTGCCGAGGCCGCCAACGAGAAAGGTATTTCGGGCGAGGCCATCGACTATCTGGAACAGGTTCGCGCCCATGCACGCGGTACGGACAGCAGCATACTTCCCAAAGTTACGTCTACCGACCAAAATACACTGCGTGATGCCATTCGTCACGAACGCCGTGTAGAGTTGGCATTGGAACCCGACCGTTTCTATGACCTCGTACGCTGGGGAATTGCCAAAGAAGTGTTGCAAGCCGCCGGAAAGAACTACCAGGATAAGAACGCCTTGCTGCCATTGCCACAAGACGAGATTGACAAATCGAACGGGGTGCTGGTACAGAATCCTAATTATTAAATGTAATTAGTAATTAGTAATTAGAGGTTAGTGATTAATGGTGAATGGTTAATGATTAATGATTAGTGGTTTATGATTAGTCATTAGTGAGTTATGATTTATGATTAATAATTAATGGTTAGTGATTAGAAATTAATGATTAATAATTTATGATTAGTCATTAATCATTAGAGGTTAGTGATTAATGATTAGCACCATACAGCATGATAACGCACCTAAGGCTGAAAGCCTTTTATCTCCAAGCCCGGGGTAACACCCCGGGTATAAAAAGCCCTCTGTGTCTTGCGCCCTGTAAGGGCAAAAGATTCATACACAAGGATTTTGCCCTTACAGGGCGCAATGTTAATCATCTGCAATATCCCGGGGCGTTGCCCCGGGCTTGGAGATAAAAGCCTTTCAGGCTTTAACTTAGAAAGACCTATATTCATTATCCAGCTTAAAAAGCATATATAAAAACATATGCAAAAAGCATATACAAAAGCATATACAAAAACGTATATAAAAGCGTATACAAAAACGTATACAAAAACGTATATAAAAGCGTATACAAAAACGTATGTAAAAGCATATTAAAAGACATACGCAAAGAAATATATGTAAAGAACCGTATTAGAAAATACATATTAAAAGAAACATATTATGAAGAAGTTTTTCCAAAGAACCAGCCTGCTACTCACAGCCGCCTTTATAGGCGCTGCCACACTGCAGGCGCAGAAATCCCCCCAAGATATGGATCGCTTTATCGATGCACTGATAAAGCGAATGACCGTAGAGGAGAAAATAGGGCAATTAAACCTGCCCGTCACCGGTGAAATCACTACCGGACAAGCTAAAAGCAGTGACGTAGCCAAGAAGATTGAGCAAGGGCTCGTCGGCGGTCTTTTCAACCTGAAAGGAGTGGCCAAGATACGCGACGTACAAAAGCTGGCAGTAGAAAACTCACGACTGGGTATTCCCCTGCTCTTCGGCATGGACGTGATACACGGCTACGAAACCATCTTCCCCATCCCTCTGGGATTGTCCTGTACCTGGAATATGGCCGCCATTCAGGAGTCCGCGCGCATCGCTGCCGTCGAAGCCAGCGCCGACGGCATCTCCTGGACATTCAGTCCGATGGTAGACATCAGCCGCGACCCGCGTTGGGGACGTGTCAGCGAAGGTAGCGGTGAAGACCCCTTCCTCGGCGGAGCGATTGCCAAAGCGATGGTCTACGGTTATCAGGGAGCCAACCTCTCCGACCAACTCAGGCGCAATGACGAAATCCTTGCCTGCGTCAAGCACTTCGCCCTCTATGGAGCGGGCGAGGCAGGCCGTGACTACAATACGGTAGACATGAGCCGCAACCGTATGTTCAACGAATACATGTACCCCTACGAAGCCGCCGTAGAGGCAGGCGTGGGAAGCGTAATGGCATCCTTCAACGAGATAGACGGCGTACCCGCCACAGCCAACAAATGGCTGATGACCGATGTTCTCCGCAAGCAATGGGGCTTCAACGGCTTTGTAGTGACCGACTTTACCGGTATATCCGAGATGATAGAACATGGCATCGGCGACCTGCAAACCGTCTCCGCGCGTGCCCTCAATGCCGGTGTAGACATGGATATGGTAAGCGAAGGCTTCGTCGGCACACTCAAGAAGTCCGTCATGTCGGGCAAGGTAAGCATGAAAACCCTCGATGCGGCCTGCCGCCGTATCCTCGAAGCCAAGTATAAGTTAGGGCTTTTCGACAATCCCTATAAATACTGCGATGTGAACCGTCCCGCACGCGACATCTTCACCAAAGAACACCGCGCCGCCGCACGCCGTATTGCCGCCGAGAGCTTTGTATTGCTAAAGAACAGCAGCATCAAGCAACATCCGGGCTCTCTGCCCGAGCCGCTGCTTCCGCTGAAAAAAGAAGGAACCGTGGCCGTCATAGGCCCGTTGGGCAATACACGCAGCAATATGCCCGGAACATGGAGCGTAGCCGCACGCCTCAACGACTACCCCTCTCTGTATGAAGGACTGAAGGAGATGATGTCCGGCAAAGTGAACATCACATACGCCAAAGGCAGCAACCTCATCGGCGATGCCGCCTACGAAGAGCGCGCCACCATGTTCGGACGTTCCCTGAACCGGGACAACCGTACGGATAAGGAACTGCTGGACGAAGCCCTGAAAACAGCCGCCGGCGCGGACGTTATCGTAGCCGCGCTCGGTGAATCTTCCGAAATGAGCGGCGAGAGTTCCAGCCGCACCAACCTCGACCTGCCCGACGTACAGCGTTCACTGCTGGAAGCCTTGCTGAAAACAGGCAAGCCCGTAATACTCACCCTCTTCACCGGACGCCCGCTGACACTGACCTGGGAACAGGACAACGTGCCCGCCATACTGAACGTATGGTTTGGCGGAAGCGAAGCCGCCTATGCCATAGGCGATGTATTGTTCGGAGATGTCAACCCCGGCGGCAAACTGACGATGACCTTCCCGAAGAATGTAGGACAAATACCGTTGTTCTACAACCACAAGAATACCGGACGTCCGCTGCAGGCAGGCAAATGGTTCGAGAAGTTCCGCAGTAACTACCTGGACGTGGACAACGAGCCGCTTTATCCCTTTGGATACGGCCTGTCTTACACCACCTTCGAATACAGCGACATCGCCCTGAGCACTCCGTCGATGGGACAGAACGGTTCCATAACCGCCGTAGTCACCGTAACCAACACCGGAAAACGCGACGGTGCGGAAGTCGTACAGCTATACATCCGCGACCTTGTAGGAAGCATCACCCGCCCCGTACGCGAGCTGAAAGGCTTTGAAAAGGTATTCCTTCGTGCAGGCGAAAGCAAGACCGTTTCCTTCAAGATTACTCCGGAGCTGCTGCGCTTCTATGATTACGACCTGAACCATGTAGCCGAGCCCGGAGAGTTCGACCTCTTCATCGGGGGAAGCAGTCAGGCCACCAAGACGGCGCGCATCACCTTGAAGTAAACAATCCGTCTCTCCTGAGGATACCAACCGTTTTATCCGGGGGAATCTCAGTTTCCTACCGGAGAAACCGAAATTCCCCACCGGGGAAACGGGTGTTTCTCCCTGAGGGAACCGCCGTTTCCTTACGGGGAAACAAAATTCTCCCGCCAGTATATAAATCATTGCACGTAAACAGTATGAAATCAGTAAACATCTATATCCCGCTTCTCCTGCTATTGTTCCTCGCAGGAGCCTGCGGTACAAAAAAATCCGACGGAACGTCCGGCACGTTGAGCGACGACGCCCTGCTGGACACAGTACAGCGCCGAACCTTCAATTACTTTTGGGACGGGGCCGAACCCAACAGCGGACTGGCGCGCGAGCGCATCCACATGGACGGGGTATATCCCGAAAACGACCAAAACGTAGTGACATCCGGCGGCAGCGGTTTCGGTATCATGGCAGTGCTCGCAGGTATCGACCGGGGCTACGTCACCCGTGAAGAAGGACTGGCGCGCATGGAACGCATCGTTTCTTTCCTTGAGACCGCCGACCGCTTTCATGGAGCTTACCCCCATTGGTGGTATGGCGATACGGGGCGGGTAAAGCCCTTCGGGCAGAAAGACAATGGCGGCGACCTTGTAGAAACCGCTTTCGTAATGCAGGCTCTCCTTGCCGTACACCAGTACTATGCAGGCGGCAGCCCGCAAGAGAAAGCCCTCGCCGCCCGCATCGACAAGCTATGGCGGGAAGTAGACTGGAACTTCTACCGCCAGGGCGACCAAAACGTACTCTACTGGCATTGGAGTCCCGAATACGGCTGGGAGATGAACTTCCCCGTACACGGTTACAACGAATGCCTCATCATGTACATCCTTGCCGCCGCCTCGCCTACGCATGGCGTACCTGCCGCCGTATACCACGAAGGTTGGGCGCAGAACGGCGCCATCGTCAGCCCGCATAAGGTAGAGGGTATCGAACTGCATCTGCGGTATCAAGGTACGGAAGCCGGCCCCCTGTTCTGGGCGCAGTACTCTTTCCTGGGACTTGACCCCAACGGACTGAAAGACGAATATTGCCCCGGTTACTTCGGCGAAATGCGTAACCTGACGCTTGTAAACCGCGCCTACTGCATCCGTAACCCCAAGCATTACAAAGGTTTCGGACCGGACTGCTGGGGGCTGACCGCCAGCTACTCCGTAAACGGATATGCCGCCCACTCGCCCAACGAGCGCGACGACCTGGGAGTCATCTCTCCCACCGCCGCCCTGTCATCCATCGTATATACGCCGGAGTACTCATTGCAAGTGATGCGCCACCTCTACGGAATGGGCGATAAAGTATTCGGCCCTTACGGATTCTACGACGCTTTCAGCGAAACGGACAACTGGTATCCGCAACGTTATCTTGCCATCGACCAGGGCCCGATAGCCGTAATGATTGAGAACTACCGCAGCGGACTGCTCTGGAAGCTCTTTATGAGCCATCCGGACGTACAGCGGGGATTGCAGAAGTTAGGATTCACCGCCCCGCAAGCCACAGCCGAAGAATAACTTCGTTTTTTCTTGTACCTGTAAAGAGGATACGCCGAAGCTGATTTTGCTATCATAATCAGAGTTTCGCCGTATCCTCTTTTTGTTTTCCGGATAAAACTAAGTATCTTTGGAGCAACACCAATCAATCATCATCATGAAAAAGTTCCTATCAGCCCTCTGCGTGACGGCGCTGTCGCTCCTTGTCTACGGACAGGACGGTCACCCCTCTTCCATCTCCGGCAACCGGCGGAATTTCTCCTTTGCCTGGCTCACCGATGTTCATCTCAACTCTTTCGCCTACGCCGAAGACGATTTACGGCAAGCCGTTGAGGATATCAATGCCAACCCCGATGTGGATTTCACCATTCTGAGCGGAGACGTGACGGAATTCGGCGATACAAAAGAGTTTCAATTACTCGAGGAGATATTGAAAGGCTTCCGGAAACCCTACCTGCTGTTGCCCGGCAACCACGACGTGAACTGGAGCGAGAACGGATGTACGATGTTCGATAAGATATTCCGGGCGTCACATTTCTGCTATGACTGGCAGGGGGTGCGCTTCGTCGGTTGCGGAGCAGGTCCGAGCCTGCGGATGGGACCGCCCCATATCCCGCGTGAGGAAATCCTCTGGCTCGACTCCGTATACAATGCCACACCTGCGGCGCAACCCGTCATTTTCGTCAATCACTTCCCGCTGAACGCCGATTTAAGCAATTGCCGGGAAGTTCTTCGGATTCTTAAGACACGCAATACGCAGGCCGTACTCGCCGGACACCTGCACGTCAACCGCTCATACGATGCCGACGGCATTCCGGGAGTGATAGGACGCTCTTCCCTCAGACGGAAAGACCCGATAGGCGGATATAACCTGGTAAGCCTGAAGGGGGACACCCTGCTGTTCCGCGAACGCATCATCAAGACGGAAACCCGCCCGGCATGGGACACTATCGTCTTTCATCCCGCCATCCGGGAAGTATGGACTGTCAAGGATGTTACGGATATCGCTTCGCAAGGAAGCATAGACGGCAACCTGTACATCTATACCAATACCGCCGGAGTGGTGTGTGCGCTGGACGCCGACAACGGAAAAACCTTATGGAAGTACCGCACCGGGAATAAGATATTCTCCGCTCCTTTCATTACCCCGCAACTGGTAATCGTTTCTTCCTGCGACGGCTGTGTCTACGCCCTGAACAGACAGGACGGAAGCATGCGCTGGAAATACGATACCGGCTACCCGATTGTAGCCTGCCCTACGGTAGCGGATGATACCGTCTATATCGGCAGCAGCAACGGGAAGTTTTATTCCATCAATCCGGCGGACGGTACGGTCAACTGGATTTGCGAGGGATTGAAAGGGTATATCGAATCACGCCCCGCCACAGACCGGGAACGGGTTTATACAGGTACGTGGGGAGCAATGTTCTATGCCATCGACCGGAAAACGGGAAAGAAAGTCTGGGAATTCGACACCCGACGCGGCAGATACTTTTCACCGGGAGCCTGCTGGCCGGTAGTTCTTCCATACACCGCAAACGGCGGAAAGCAACAGGAACAGGTTATCGTACTCAGTTCCGACTATTTCGTACGCGCTTTCCAGCCGTCGACAGGAGAGATTCTCTGGGCTTCGGACGAAGCCAAAGGACGCGAATCGCTCGGTTTCTCACCGGACGGAAAGACGATGTATATCAAAGGCATCAAGAACAACATCACCGCGGCAGATATTTCAAAAGGCGTTTACACACCGCTTTGGAATACCGCAATGCCTTACGAAAGCAACTTTATCCCTACCCGTATGGAGACGACGGAACAATACGTGTTCATTCCCACGGAGTTCGGGGTTGTCCACGCCGTACGAACCGACGGAAGCGGAATATCCTGGCAGTGGAAAGTGGCTCATTCGGCAGTCACCTCCTTGAAGAACGCAGGAGAAAGGCGGCTGATTGTCATGACGATGGACGGAACGGTTACCTGTCTCAAATACTGAGTCTTCTACCTGTCGCCACCGCCGCCGTTGCCCTTTACATCATCATTGCTGATGGAACGGGTAGCCTTCTTGACGCTGGCCTTCAGCTCTCCGATACGGTAGCTGACGCTGACGCCGAAACGTTGGCGGCTGTATTTGCTCCAGCTCTCCTGCATGAAACCTGTACCTTCCAGTGTATCGGTGTTGTTCATGTACTTCTTAAAGAAGTTGCTGGCGAAAGCGGAGAGGGTCAGACGCTTGTCGAAGAAAGACTTGTTTACGCTCAGCCCGTAATCGAAGTAACTGCTTCCTTTACCCTGCAACATAACCCAGGGTGTCTGGCCGAACACGTTCAGACTGATGCGCCAGTCATGGGGCAGGGTCTGTTGCGCACCGCCGTAAGCGAACAGGTTCCAACCGTCATTCTTGAGACCGTTGGCGCCTTCCATATACGAGTAACTGCCGTAAACATTGGCGTAAATACGGGTATTGGATGTAGCATTCCAATTGATATATCCGCTTAAACCGGCGTATTTGGTCTTGCCTATATTCTGATAGGTGGAGTAAAGCACTTCCTTGCCGGTCGTTTCTTTCAGTCCCTCGATGTCTGTATCGGGAACCATCTCGGAGATACGCTCGATGCTGTTGTTGGTGAATGAGTAGCGCAGCGAAAGATTGATATTGAACTTCTGCGTAAAGTTACTGTAACTCAAATTGAACGCATGGCTTTTCTCGCTGTCCAGATTGGGATTACCCTGTGTGATATTGGTGGGATTGCTGTCATTGAGATAAGGATTCAGGTACCAGATGCCCGGACGGTAAATACGCATGTTATAGCCGAAGCGCAAGTTGGACATATCCGTCAGCTTCCAGCCGATGCTGGCGGAAGGGACTACGTCGTCAAAGTCTTTCTTGAAGTTCTCGCCTCTGCCCAAAAGGTATTTCACATTCTGTATGGTATGCTCGTAGCGTACGCCCAGTCTGCCGGACAGCTTTTTTACCTTCAAAGAATAACCGGCATAGGCAGCCAGGATGTCATTCAAGTGCTTGTAGTGCGAACTATGGTCTTCATCGAATTCATAATCGGCTTGCTGCCCTGCGCCACGCTGAAAGCGGTCGTCCTCGGAACTGTTGTTGCGAAGGATATATTTAGCTCCGGCCTCAATGGTGTGCATCTTGCCGACAGGAGTAGTATAATCCGCCTGTAAGGTGTGTTCCGTGGTGCTTTGCGAACCGTCATTATGCTGGTCGAGCATACGTCTCATAAAGTCTTGCCAGTCCGGAGCCACCTTGTCCATATCATACTCATAGCCGGAATAGGAATCCGAGGTCTGCGGACGGGTGTTAATCTTATAGGAGAACGTAAGCATACGCTCTTTCACATGGAACAGGCGCTGATAGTCGATGCCGCCGTCAATGGAATACCAGGAGCTCTTACTGTGGTTGTCGGAAATATAGCTGTACAGCTCGTCGGCGGTACCGGGAAGTGTGGCCGACGCATCGGTTTCCCCGTTACTTTTGTTCTTGCCGCCCCAAAGGCCGAAGGACATGGTTACCAGACGCAATGTATCGATTTCATAGCTGGCTTCCATGCTGCCGGACTGGAAATTACCGTTTCCTTTGCTCGTTCCGCTATAATCCAGGTCGGACGAACCGCTGTCCGTTTCACCGACCGTACGCCGGTTGCCACCGGAATAGCTGCGAGGCTGGTTGTTATAATTGTAATTGTAGCGGGCGCTGAAAGTCAGTTTGCCGCTCTTTACCGTACCGAATACGCCGCCACCGGCGCCACGGTTACTTACATTACCGCTGAACGTGGCCGTATAGCCTTCCAGACCGCCGCCTACGGTGACAATGTTCAGGATACCCCCGACACCCTCCGCATCGTACTTGGCGCCGGGATTGGTAATGACTTCGATATGTTTGATGGAGTTGGCGGGCATACTTTTCAAAACATCCGTCGGGTTATTGCTCATCATATTGTTGGGCTTGCCGTTGACATATACCTTGAAACTGCTACTGCCGTTCACTTTGATGTTATCTTCACCGTCTACCGTTACAAGGGGTACTTTACGCAGCATCTCAAGAACAGAGTTCGATTTGGAATCAGGGTCATCCTGTATGTTATACTCTATCTTATCGATATCGGCCTTTACCAAAGGCTTCTGCGCCACGACTTCCACCTGCCCCAGTTCGTTGGAAGCATCCGTAATGTAGATAGTGCCGAAATCCACCAGTTTCTCTCCCGGTTTTACGGAGAAGTTCTTTACGATGCCGCTCCGCCCCACCGAAGAAATCGTCATGATGAAGTTTCCTTTGTTACCGGGCACTTTCTCCTGAAACTGTCCTTTCATGTCCGTTACCAGCATCTTAACGGCATGTGCAGGCGCTTCTTTCTTTACAATCCTGATAGTGGCATAAGGCTCTCCTTCCTGAGTTAACGAGTCGAGCAGGATTCCCTTAATTTGAAAAGAAGAGTTTGTCGCATTTTGTGCGGTCGCTCCGACAGACATAAAGAATATCGTCAGCAACACAGCCCATTTGGTTTTCATGGTGTTCCCCTGTTTTAGTCAGTACTATTGTTTATTGTTCGTATTAGCGGTGGTTTTATCCACCTTTTGTCACGATGGATTAGGCAAAAATAGGGCATTCTTCGGCATTTATCGGAACACCGGAGTTAAAAAAGCGAAAAGTCTGTTGATTTACAGGAAGTAAAAGAATAACAGCAGAAGCACATTGGCAACTATGACGCATCCGAAGCCGCCCAATATCCACGAGCGCAACGAACTCTTCTTACCGGAGAAAAAGAGTGCGTAACACATATTGACGGCGATATTACTTACTATCGCCTGCATACTGCAAGCCGTTATCAGCGAAACAGGCACGCTGCCCGTACCTTGCAGAAGATTCAGAATGAACGGGGTGATGTCGCTGAAACCGGAAACAAAGGAGAGTAAGGTCAGTCCGCCCTTACCGGCATATATCAGCGTATAATGGGTGGCTATCGTAAATACCACAAAAAGTACGGCAAAAATAAGCGCTACCTTAAATTCCAGCGGGTTACTGCCGTCCTCGTCTTCATCGGTCGCTCCCGATACGGCGGGACGCTTCCACTTGGAATGCAGGAACCAGGCTGCTCCGGCGGAAACAGCGGACATAATCAGCAGATAGGGATAGATAACCGTCAAGGTAGCTACGCTGAATATGCCGATCAGTATCAGGAACCGCAAGAACATCATACTGACCGCCAGCAACATGGCGGCCACATATTCGGGCGCTTCCTGAGGTGACGCCTTACGGCTTTTACGCGCCAGCACGGATATGGTGGCGGTACTGCTGTACAACCCGCCGACAATACCGGATACCAAAATGCCGGATTCACGAAAGACGTATCTCTTCAGCAGATAAGAAAGATAGGAAATACCGGAAACCACTACCGTAGCAAGCCATATACCATAAGGCGTAAGGTTGACGTCCGGTATCAGATTTTCGTTGGGCAGCATCGGAAGTATGATACCGCTAATGGCCAGGAACTTGGCGAGCGTAATCATTTCATCGTTCTTCATCCGCTGCGCCAGTTCGGTGAATGTATGTTTCAACTCCGTAAAGAGCAACACGGTCACAATCACCATTACATAAAACCAAGAGGGCTGCGTAGCGACAATAGGCGCAATGCAATACGTGATGAGCGCAATGACAATGGTGGTAACCCCGAACACGTGGAACTGGGCTTGCTTGACGTAATAGTTCAAGGCAAGCAACACTCCCAAGACAGCCCCGCCACCCATAAACAGGCGGTAGTCCACCGGATCGAGAATATAGAGGAGATAACCCAGAATGCCGATAAAAGTAAAGGTACGGTCTGTACCGAACAAGGTGGTCTCCCCTTCGCGTTTCAAACTGATACGTCGCAAGGAAAGACCTATAAGCAAAGAAAACACCGTCACCAAAATAAAAGTGACGAGTTCTTCCGGCAGGTATTGATATAGTTTCTCCATATACGAATTAACAATTACGGGACGCGATTAGTTTACTTCCATTCCTTAAACGGACGCTTCATCAACTGTGAATTGTAATAACGAATATCTCCCGTTACTTCCTGCCCGATAAAGTCCGGCTTCTCAAAAGGCTCGTTCTCCGAGGCCAGCTCCACTTCGGCAATCACCAACCCTTCATTCTCTCCATAGAACTCGTCTACCTCAAAAACATGGTTTCCACTGCGTACCAGATAACGGGTTTTATCAATAATGCCCGGTTCGCACAGTTTCATCAACTCCCCGGCCTCGGCCAAAGGAATCTCTTTCTCCCATTCGTAACGGCTGATTCCGGATGTATCGGATGCCCCCTTGATGGTAAGGTACCCCTGCCCGCCGCGTATACGTACTCTTACCGTCCGTCCGCGCGCGCTACTGATATATCCCTGAATGATGCGGTTCTGCGCGTATGCTTGCGACTTATACTCTCCTTTTACGAGAAACTTCCGTTCTATCTCCTGCGGCATATTTATCTTTAATTAGCCCAAGAAGGAATAACCAACCAACATGGCAACTACCAATACCAAAGCGGCAACTCCGATAATCAGCAGTACTTTCTTGGCTTGTTGTTCTTCTTTCCGGCTGTGCATTACTTTCTTTTTACTCTTTCCCATGGTGTTTCTTTAGTTTAAAGTTCAACGATAAACAAAGTAAAAGGAAATTCGGGAAGTTTGCAAGCATTTATAAAAGAAAAAAGCGGTAAGTTAACATCATTGATTATATGATGTTAACTTACCGCATATACGATATTAACTTGTTACCCGCAACCCGGTTAACTTGTTCCGGTCAATGATGTTAACCTGCCGAAGGACTAAATGTTGTCTCCGCCCGCAAACTCCATCAGGTAAGCTTTGACGAAACCGTCTATCTTACCGTCCATTACTCCGTTTACATCCGAAGTCTGGAAATTGGTACGGTGGTCTTTCACGCGGCGGTCGTCGAACACGTAGCTGCGGATTTGCGATCCCCACTCGATTTTCTTCTTACCGGCTTCCACCTTTGCCTGTTCCGCCATACGGTGTTGAAGTTCCTTATCGTATAGGATAGAGCGCAACTGACGCATCGCATTCTCGCGATTCTTAGGCTGGTCGCGCGTTTCGGTATTTTCAATCAGGATTTCCTCTTCCTCGCCTGTATAAGGGTCTTTGAACTGATAGCGCAGACGCACGCCGGATTCCACCTTATTTACATTCTGTCCACCGGCACCGCTGGAACGGAAAGTATCCCAAGAGATACGCGCCTGTTCGATATTCACTTCAATCGTATCATCTACCAGCGGAGTAACGAAAACAGACGCGAAAGATGTCATACGCTTACCCTGGGCATTATAGGGAGATACACGCACCAGACGGTGTACACCGTTCTCACCTTTCAGATAGCCGTAAGCATAATCACCCGCTATCTCAATGGTACAAGCCTTGATTCCGGCCTCATCGCCTTCCTGCAAGTTGGCGATGGTCGCCTTATATCCATGAGTTTCGGCATATCGCAGATACATACGCATCAACATGCTTGCCCAATCCTGGCTTTCCGTACCGCCGGCGCCCGAATTGATTTTCAGTACGCAGTCCATCTGGTCGGCTTCCTCACGAAGCATATTCTTGAGTTCAAGAGCTTCTACGGCGGCAGACGCTTTTGCATAGGCTTCATCCACCTCTTCTTCCGTTACCAGCTCATCCTTGTAGAAATCGAATGCAAGTTGCAGTTCGTCCGCCATAACCTTGACTTCATTATAGCCGGAAATCCATTGCTGCAAACCTTTTACTTTCTTCATCTGTGCTTCGGCTGCTTTCTGGTCATCCCAAAACCCCGGAGCCTGGGTGCGCAATTGTTCCTCTTCGACTTGTATTTTCTTTCCTTCAATGTCCAGATAGCGGTTCAACGCTTCGGTACGTTCCTTGATATCTTTCAGTTGTTCAATGGTAATCATATGCTTTCAATTCTATCTTTTCGGAGCGCAAAGATAGTGCAAAAGTCTGAAAAAATCGCATAAACCCGTCCCTTTAGCGGAATAACCTGAAAAGAGAAGTTTCAAACATGGCCGGTATTGCAATAGTCATCATCTGGAACTTCGGCATTACCTAAACACCCTCTTTCCTCTGTTTTGCATCTTCGTCCTTTTACTGCTTGTCCCGACAGTCTGTTGTTAGCTCGTTTCCTCATGTTACTTATGACACGGAGATAGGAGTGCAGCTGAATTTACCATCATGTCTTTCATTACTTTCAAGCTATCGTTTTTTATTCCTTCTTATTTTAGAACTTTGATATGGCAAAGATGTTGAATCGTCAACTGAAAACCGGTTGAATGATATCCATATTGTGACTATATACCGGCAAGGCTGTCAGTTATTATTAATTATTAAACATAAAATAAGATTATCATAAAAAACAACTTTATCACTAGGTACTAAAGACTGGGATATGGTTGTTTTGTGACATTCCGTCTGCTCTTGCATGGTTATTTGGAGAATAGCAATATACCCGTTGCTTCGCCTTTTTGGAA
>OGDQ01000113.1_pt1 | contig 68043 bp, 76 predicted proteins | sample 1570451 | NCBI WGS metagenome assembly OGDQ01 (sample SAMEA2582171, study PRJEB24529) | metagenome | biome: Human gut stool | place: China | collected 2011 | reverse complement strand
CGAACCTGATGCAGTTAGTACTGCCGTAGGAATTGGATATTTTTTCTTCTTGGAACTTACCTTAACGGTACTTCTTTGTATTTACTTCCATTGTTTTACTTAACAGAAACAAAACATGAAAGTATTAATCAACAACAAAGAAGTGGAAACCGAGGCCGTTACCCTTTTACAACTGACAAATGAACTTTCCCTGCCGGCGCAAGGCGTCGCCGTTGCTGTCGATAACCGCATGGTTCCACGTGCGGAATGGACGGATTATGCTCTGTCCGAAGGAATATCTATCGTTATAATAAAAGCTGCCTGCGGCGGATAAGCCTATGAAATCACTTCAGTTCATTACACATTACACCGAAAGGTATTCCTACCTCGACTCGGCCCGTATGGCTTTGGAAGGCGGTTGCCGATGGATACAACTGCGCATGAAAGATGCCGGAAAAGAGGAGATACTGCCCATAGCGACGGAAATACGAAAATTATGCAATGATTGCGGCGCAATATTCATTATCGACGACCATGTGGAACTGGTCAGGGAAATCCGTGCTGACGGCGTACATCTCGGCAAGAATGATATGCCCGTTGCCGAAGCGCGGCGCATACTCGGAGACGAATATATCATAGGCGGTACGGCCAACACATACGAAGATGTAAAGAAGCATTGGCTCGACGGAGTAAATTACATCGGCTGCGGACCGTTCAGATATACCACCACCAAACAAAAGCTCAGTCCTATTCTGGGTTTGGAAGGATATAAAGAGATTATCCGTCAAATGCGCGCGGAGAACATCAACCTGCCTATCGTCGCTATCGGCGGAATTACCTTCGCAGATATTCCGTCTGTCATGCAGACAGGAGTTACGGGCATTGCCCTTTCGGGTACCGTGCTGCGGGCGGATAATCCGGCGGAAGAAATGCGGAAAATACTTACGGCAATCAATCAAACAGACAATCACCGAACTAACAAATAAATAAAATATGGAGAAATTAATCATTGCGGGACGTGAATTCAACTCCCGCCTGTTTTTGGGAACGGGAAAGTTCAATTCCAATGAAATCATGGAGCAGTCCATTCTGGCATCCGGCACGGAAATGGTGACGGTGGCCATGAAACGTATAGAGCTGGAGAATAAAGAAGATGACATGCTGAAGCATATCCGTCATCCCCATATCCAGCTTCTGCCCAACACTTCCGGCGTGCGCAACGCCGAAGAAGCCGTATTTGCCGCGCAAATGGCACGCGAAGCATTCGGAACCAACTGGCTGAAACTGGAAATCCACCCCGATCCGCGCTATCTTCTTCCCGACTCCACCGAAACCCTGAAAGCTACGGAAGAGCTGGTAAAGTTAGGCTTTATAGTTCTTCCCTATTGTCAGGCAGACCCTACGCTTTGCAAACGTCTGGAAGAAGCCGGAGCCGCCACCGTCATGCCGCTGGGTGCGCCTATTGGTACGAATAAAGGATTGCAGACCCGCGACTTCCTGCGGATTATCATCGAACAGGCCACCATACCTGTGGTGGTAGATGCCGGCATCGGTGCTCCCAGCCATGCCGCCGAAGCAATGGAAATGGGCGCTTCCGCCTGCCTGGTCAACACGGCTATTGCCGTAGCGGGCAATCCCGTAGCCATGGCAGAGGCTTTCAAACAAGCCGTAGAAGCAGGACGCATGGCTTATGAAGCCGGTTTAGGATTGCAGGCCGATAACTTTGTGGCCGAGGCCAGTTCTCCCCTTACAGCCTTTCTCAATGAATAAAACACATTATTAAATAAGCTATGAAACCAAGAATTAAATTTCCCCGTTCGGAAAAGGTATACCTGTCGGGAAACATATATCCGGAACTGCGCGTGGCTATGCGCAAAGTAGAGCAAGTACCCAGTACGGTTTTTGTCGGAGAAGAAAAAGTCATTACTCCCAATCCGGACATTTACATTTACGACACCAGCGGTCCGTTCAGCGACCCCGATATAGAGATTGACCTTAAAAAAGGATTGCCCCGTCTGCGCGAGCCCTGGATTTTGCGCCGTGACGATGTGGAGCAGTTGCCGGAGATTACTTCGGAATACGGCCGTATGCGCCGTGACGACAAGTCGCTCGATCACCTGCGCTTTGAGCATATCTCATTACCCTATCGCGCCAAACAAGGCAAATGCTGCACGCAGATGTATTATGCCAAGCAAGGCATCATCACTCCCGAAATGGAATATGTGGCGATTCGCGAGAACATGAATTGCGCCGAATTAGGAATAGAAACGCATATCACTCCCGAATTCGTCCGCCAAGAAATAGCGGAAGGGCGTGCTTTGCTTCCCGCCAATATCAATCATCCCGAAGCCGAACCGATGATTATCGGCCGTAACTTCCTTGTGAAAATCAATACGAACATCGGTAACTCCGCCACCACTTCAAGCATCGACGAAGAAGTGGAAAAAGCACTTTGGAGCTGCAAATGGGGCGGTGACACTTTAATGGATTTATCTACCGGAGAAAACATCCACGAGACACGCGAATGGATTATCCGAAACTGCCCGGTTCCCGTAGGCACGGTGCCCATCTATCAGGCATTGGAAAAGGTGAACGGCAAAGTAGAGGAGCTCACTTGGGAACTCTATCGGGATACCTTGATTGAACAATGCGAGCAAGGCGTGGACTACTTCACCATACACGCGGGTATCCGCCGCCACAACATACACCTGGCGGATAAACGTCTGTGCGGTATCGTAAGCCGCGGCGGAAGCATCATGAGCAAATGGTGCTTGGTACACGACCGGGAGAGCTTTCTGTACGAGCATTTCGATGACATCTGCGATATATTGGCGCAATACGATGTAGCCGTTTCCTTAGGCGACGGCCTGCGTCCCGGCTCTACGTACGATGCCAATGACGAAGCGCAGTTTGCCGAACTCGATACCATGGGCGAGCTTGTGCTCCGTGCCTGGGACAAGAATGTACAGGCTTTCATCGAAGGCCCCGGACACGTGCCCATGCACAAGATTAAGGAGAATATGGAACGTCAGATAGAGAAGTGCCACAATGCGCCGTTCTACACGCTCGGCCCGCTGGTTACGGATATTGCTCCGGGGTACGACCATATCACTTCTGTCATCGGTGCGGCGCAAATAGGTTGGCTGGGTACGGCAATGCTGTGCTACGTTACTCCGAAAGAGCACCTTGCATTGCCCGACAAAGAAGATGTACGCGTAGGTGTCATTACCTATAAGATAGCCGCCCATGCCGCCGACCTTGCCAAAGGGCATCCCGGCGCGCAAGTACGCGACAACGCCTTGAGCAAGGCACGTTACGAGTTCCGCTGGAAAGACCAGTTCGACCTTTCGCTCGACCCGGAACGCGCACAGACCTATTTCCGGGCGGGACACCATATTGACGGAGAATACTGCACCATGTGCGGGCCGAATTTCTGCGCGATGCGGTTGTCAAGAGAATTAAAGAAAAAAGAGTGATTCAATAAAAAGAATTATATGTTTTCAGACGAATTAGAAAAAATATCCTGGGAAGAGACGACCGACCGCATCCACTCCAAAACAGATGCGGACGTACGTCGTGCTCTTTCCAAAGAACATTGTGACGTAGAGGACTTTATGGCACTCATCTCACCGGCCGCCGTCTCCTATCTGGAAACGATGGCGCGTTTAAGCAAAAAGTATACGGAGGAACGTTTCGGCAAAACGATTTCCATGTTTGTGCCGTTGTATATTACGAACTCCTGTACCAACTCCTGCGTGTACTGCGGCTTCCATATCAGTAATCCCATGCCCCGCACCATATTGACGGAAGAGGAAATTGTGAACGAATACAAGGCTATCAAAAAGCTCGCTCCCTTTGAGAACCTGTTGCTGGTTACGGGTGAAAACCCCGCCAAAGCCGGCGTTCCCTATATCGCCCGCGCACTCGATTTGGCAAAGCCTTATTTCAGTAACCTGAAGATTGAGGTAATGCCCCTGAAAGCCGAAGAGTATGCCGAGCTGAAAGAGCATGGCATGAACGGCGTTATCTGCTTTCAGGAAACCTACCATAAAGCAAACTATAACATCTATCACCCGCGCGGCATGAAGTCCAAATTCGAATGGCGTGTCAACGGTTTTGACCGTATGGGACAGGCGGGCGTACATTCCATCGGTATGGGAGTGCTTATCGGTTTGGAGAAAGAGTGGAGAACCGATATTTGTATGATGGCATACCACTTGCGCTATCTCCAGAAACATTACTGGAAAACAAAGTATAGCGTCAACTTCCCGCGCATGCGTCCCTCGGAAAACGGTGGTTTCCAACCCAACGTGATTATGAGCGACCGAGAACTGGCGCAAGTTACATTCGCCATGCGGATATTCGACCATGATGTGGATATATCCTATTCTACCCGCGAACCGGCTTTCATACGCGATCACATGGCTACTCTGGGAGTAACCACCATGAGCGCGGAAAGCAAGACGGAACCGGGCGGATATTACAGCTATCCGCAGACATTGGAGCAATTCCACGTCAGCGATGAACGCAAAGCCGTGGAAGTGGACAAAGCCTTAAAAAGTTTAGGCCGCGAACCCGTATGGAAAGACTGGGATGCCAGTTTCGACCTGAAACGGGTTTAAGCCTCTTTCTTTATACTTATAATTCTCATCATGACCCGATACAGCAGACAAACCTCTCTTCCCGAAATAGGAGAAGACGGACAGGAAAAACTGCATAAGGCAAGAGTTCTGATAGTAGGCGCAGGCGGACTTGGTTCCCCTGCCGCCCTCTATCTTGCAGGTGCAGGGGTAGGTACAATAGGTTTGGTGGACGATGACACGGTCGGTATCAGCAACCTGCAACGCCAGATATTGTACACGGAAAACGAGGTAGGACAACCTAAGGTACACTGTGCCGCCCAAAGATTGCAGGCTTTGAACGGTGATGTAAAAGTACATGCCTATCCTTTCCGTCTCAATCAGGAGAATGCCCGCCGTCTGGTTGCCGAATATGACATCATTGTAGACGGATGCGATAACTTCTCCACCCGTTATCTGATTAGCGACAGTTGCAGCTCGCTGAACAAGCCTTATGTGTACGGCGCTATTCAGGGATTTGAAGGACAAGTTTCCGTATTCTGTTACGGTGAGCGACCCAAGACATACAGGGATTTGTTTCCCGACGAAACCGCAACATTGCAAATGCCCGCTCCCGACAACTCCGTCGTAGGTGTTACCCCTGCCATCGTAGGCAGTGTGGAAGCGAGTGAAACGCTGAAGCTCATTTGCGGCTACGGCGAGGTCTTGGCAGGGAAATTATGGACTGTGGATTTAAGAACCATGCAATCGTTCGTTCTTTCATTGTAGACAACATTAATACTCTCTAAACTGTATGAAGCTAATAACGATTACCGTGCCGGATTTTTTCGAAGGAGAAGCCGATGCAATCACTTCACTGTTCGATGCCGGGCTCGAAATTCTTCATCTTCGTAAACCCGGTGCGTCTTATGAGGAAATGGAAAATCTCCTATTCCGGCTCCCGGCGGGCTATTTGGAACGCATCGTCGTTCACGACCATTTCCAACTGGCATCCTCCTGGAAGTTAAAGGGTATTCATCTGAATGGACGTAACCCGATAGCCCCGGAAGGATTTATCGGGCATATCAGTCGGTCGTGCCATTCATTGGCAGAAGTGACGAAATATAAGAGTGCATGCGATTATGTTTTTCTTAGCCCCATATACAATAGTATTTCCAAAGAGGGATATACCGCCGCCTTTACCTCTGACTGTTTGCGGAAAGCTCGACAGGCGGGTATTATCGATACCAAAGTAATAGCATTGGGTGGTGTCACGGCCAACCGTTTGTCCGAAATAGGTTCTTTGGGATTTGGCGGCGTAGCTCTGTTGGGTGATGTCTGGCAGCAGAAGGGAACGGACTTTGTCAATCACTTCAAAGTTCTGCTCCGCTCCGTTTCCGTCCTTTAATTTATCAATACTCAATTCCGATAACCAGTATGTTTTCTCCAACTATCATTCTTACCATTGCCGGTTCTGATTGTTCCGGCGGTGCAGGTATACAGGCAGATATCAAAACGATTTCCGCACTGAATGGTTATGCGGCTTCCGTGGTTACTGCCGTTACCGCACAAAATACAATGGGAGTTCAGGCGGTCTACCCTGTTCCGGCAGATATTGTCCGTGCCCAAACAGAGTCTGTAATGGACGATTTACAGCCTGCTACTGTTAAGATAGGTATGGTTCATAATGCTGAGATTGTGCACGCCATTGCGGAGTGTATGCAAAAATACCGTCCCGGCTTCATCGTTTATGACCCTGTTATGGTATCTACCAGTGGACGCCGGTTGATGACGGAAGATACGGTACGCGTTATTCAGGAAGAGCTTTTTCCGCTTTGTTCTCTGATAACCCCCAATTTGAGCGAAGCTTCCCTGCTTTTGTCGCATTTCATAACGGATGTGGAGGAGATGAAACGAGCTGCCTACCTTTTGGCAAGCCGTTATCACTGCGCCGTATTGGTAAAAGGCGGTCATTTATCCGGAGACGAAATGTGCGATGTACTATACGATAACGGTAACATCAGCTTGTTCGGACAGCAAAAAGTGGAAAGCCACAATTTACACGGAACGGGATGTACGCTTTCTTCGGCTATCGCTACTTTTGTTGCTAATCATTACGGGCTTGAAGAAGCTGTCCGCCGGGCTAAAGCCTATATAAGTAAGGCTATCGTGCATGGTAAAGACCACCGTATAGGGCATGGAAACGGGCCTTTATGCCATTTCTTTTCTGACGATTAGAATGCGAAGAACAAGCGTACGTTCCAACCTGAACTTTTGCTGAATCCTTGTAGGCAGACCCTATCCCAAGTGGGATAGTCGGGGTCGCCGATGTGCCAAAGTAGCATCCAGCTCCTTGTTTCATTGTATTGGGAACTACAACTGAAACCGAGCCGAAAATCGTCCTTGAATGCAGGTAATGAGCTACCGACTTTTGATAGCTGCTCCGTCAGTTTATCCAATGTTTCTTGCCCCCAGTTCAAATCATTCAAACCAAAAGCCGTATTGTCTCCAAAATCTCTTGGTGACCTCCCACCGATATTCGCCAGCATATCGAACCATTGACCGATACTCGGAAGGAACCACGGACTACGTTTGATTCCTTCAGGTACTGCTTCCTTCTTTCGCTGGCTTGCAATAGTAGTAGAAACATAATTAGTAGCAAGACCGGCTTTACCTAATAATAGCTGTCGCGTTTCAGAAAAACCGTTCATGTTATCCTCGATTTTATCATACTGTGTCATTGCCGGGATATCTTCCGCCATTTGATTGTTGACTCCCCACAATGCAACTCCTAAATTCTTCAATCCCATTACATAGGCATGGTTCCAACCTTCTGCGTTGCATTCCGAATCCGTCATTCTGTCGGGAGAGCAGGTAATAACCATTCCTATTGCATTTTGATAATCGTATATTTTCCCGTTTTCGTCCAATGAACTGTTTCCGGGATGTACTTCTATTCGTTTCTCGGTTTCATTCTGAAACACAAAATCACCGGGATAAAGTTTGCGCTCCGTACTCCCCCTGCCGGGTATAGGGCTGATTACTTTCAGAGTATAGCATTTGCCGGGGGCAAAAGCGGTGGAACTACCGGAATAGTTTATCTTTTTCCGCTCATTGCTTATGCCGTGGGTGGTTGTATAGTTGCCGGAAATCTTTGAGTTTTCTTGCGGCAGGACGATGGCGCAATATCTCATGGAATCGACTTGGCAAGGGATAACACCGTTCAGGCTTGCACTCCTTACCAGTGAGTCCGTATCCAGGATTCTGGATTCTTGGTGATACACGAAACCTGCATCTTTGGGCGCATAGCAACCTATGTATGCCTGTGGATGCACTACCAATAGGGTAAACTGATGCTTGAACTGCAAGTTCAATACAATTTGGGAAGGATTGGTGGTGTCCGGTGTACCGGTAGCAATCATCAGGTCGCTGGCGGCATACTCTTGCACTGAGGACTGGTCTTTTGCCGGCTGCAATTTTTCGTTCTTTGCCAGCGAGGTAGTAATATTGTCCGTACTTAGCGAGGGGTCTATCGCGATATTTTCTTTGTACGGATAGTAGGCGATGTAGCTTACTCCACTATACCAATAGAGGGTTTTACCACCCTCTACCGGGTTCCAACTATTGTCCGATACCTTATATGCGAATGGTACATTGTCGATGTCGTTCAGTATCACTCCGTCTTTTACAGCGAATATGCCAATCTTGTCGTTGTCGACGAATTCGGGATGAAGATGCTTATCTGCTGCCGAAGCACGTGTGGAAGGCTGTCCGGAACCGGAGGGAACCTCGAAGCCGATAGTCGTGGTACGTACGGTAAGGGGTATGCCGTCGGAATAGTTCGTACCTTTGCCGGTGTCCGTATCGTTGTCATCGGTACATGCGCTGCAAACCAATAGAATGCTCCAAAAGATTATGGCGGTGAATGATTTCATATACCTTTTAATAGTTTCTTGTTTCAATATCAATGCTTTTTGGGAAAGTTTCTACTTATCTGCCGGAACAATCGGCTTTTCGTTCAACCTTCTGTTCCGATTACGATTTCGGTGGCGGTATCGTCTTCCCACGACACGGCGCTATCTTCCGGTGTTACCGAAATGGCTTTTCTTGCAATGCCGATAGTGTAACCTACTGAAGTTCCCGGAAGCCAGTTATCGGTAGATGGAAAAGCCTGATGTTCCATTTTAATGTTTTGGACGGTCGTATTGTTGTTCTTATCTTTCTCCGTGTATTGGTAAGTGATGCTGAACTCACTGCCCGTTGCATTGGGAAGCAGGAAGAAGGTGGCAAGCAGTTTCTTTTCTTCCGCAACGGTATCGGATACGGGGAAATTCGTTGCGTCGGCGGTAAAGGTAGCCAGTTCGCCGGACTGCGGATAGCTCCATTGCCAGCCTTTAACGTTGCCGGTGGTGGCGGTACGGTAGGTCAGTATGCCGCTTTTCATTCCTGTAATGGAGAATGCGGTTACTGACTTTCCGGTCGTATCGTCCTTGCTTTTTATGTAAATATTGATTTTAGTCAGGGTATGGTACAGTATGAAGCTTATATTCCCGCTATTCCGGTTCATCACCGGAGGCGCTGCGAGCAAATCTATCTGCCGGCTCTCTGTCTGGGGTACGGTATAGCTCAATATCGGAAATCCACTTGCCGTTTCTTTGCCTTGAAAAGAGAGGTTGCCGCCCGTTTCATCGGTATAAGGGGCATATGCAAAGAAGCTGATTCGTTCCGTTACCTGGCTGTTAGGCCAGTATTTGACGGGGGTATAATACCAACTACCATCTGTTTGCCTGCTAACGAGCTGGTTGTACATGCAATTAGGCGTTGCGGTGCTTTCGTCGAAATTTCCGCGTGTGAGGTAGGCGAAGACGCCTATGTTTACCGGATCGGTATCGGTGGCATATCCTGCTATCGCCTTAGTTTCCGGCGTACCGCTATCGAAGTCTATGGGAGTGTTGCCTTGCGGTAAACCGTCCGTAACGTCCTCTCCGGAACAAGCTCCCAGCAACAAAGGTACTGCAAGCAGCCAACTACGCAGTTTTCTTATTCCGATATATCTTGTTTTTCCGTTCATGCTTCTTGTTTTCTTTCGTTTATGCTTCTCGCTTTCTTCTGTTTATGCCTCTCGCTTTCTTCTGTTTATGCCTCTCGTTCCGTATGCATCGTACGTATGTCTTTTCTTTGCTGGTGACCGGAGAAGGAATATTCAACCTCGTCCGGCCTTTCATTATATCCGTTTCTTCACAGGGAAACGGGTGGGATTATTCTACCGGAGATTCCGTTACTTCAGTGCCCCATGTATCTACCTTAACCTCATTAATGGTAATAGCGTGCAGATTGATAGTAAGCGTGTATTGATATGTTTTCTGACGTTTCAAGTGTCCTACGGGGAGTTTGATTACCGATTCGGCATGGCTGGCAATATATTGGTTGCTGTTTGTTTTGTCCTTGCTCACGATATCATAGTGGAAACCTATCTGAATATCTCCGTCGGCACAACCGCTTCCGCTATCCGGATTGACATTCGTGTCGCCTATGGGAATCAGGTAGAGATGCTGTTTGTCGGGAAATAGGGAAACCGGATTGGTTTGCGACGCTTCGGTGATCTTTACTCCTGAAATCGTCTTGTCATGTCCATCGGTAGGATTCGATTCCGTAATGCTGCCGTCTATTGTTTTCAGCATGGCTTTCAGGCTGAAATCTTTCTCGGGAATAACAGCATTATCGTAGTTCCAGTGCAGTTCCTTCCATGTTGCAGTGGTATAGAACCTGGAGTTACTGTTGCTGGGTGCTGAAGCGTTGAGTAGCGACATATTACCGTCTGCTGCCGTTGTGCCATGATTTCGTCCTACAATCCACATCTCGGTAATGTAGACGAAACTTTCGTTTCCGTCCATACCGGTGAATTCGCCATCACCCAATTTGGCCTTGAAGGAAACACGGGCAAGCGTATGGTTGAACTGGAAACTCACTTTACCGCCATTGGCGTCAGTGTATTGCTGATCGGTCTTATCGGCAACCACGAGGTCTACCATCTTGGGAAGATCGTCTCCCTCTTTGAGTGTGAAAGTAATATAAGGAATACCTTTTGTTGTGGCATCGCATACTATGACGCCTGCTTTCGTTCCACTCTGCCATGCGCTTTCATACGGTGCGTAGGCAAAGAAAGAAATCTTGTCGTTCTTGTTGTTGGGCCAGTACTTGGTAGGGCTGTAAGTCCATGCGTTTTCACTACTATTCCATGCAACCTTTTGGTTGTGCATGAAGCCTGGGGCGGTGGTTGCTTTGGCATCCTCCCATTTCTGGCTTCCGGTAAAGTATCCAATAATGCCGAAGCCGCCGTATTTATCGGAAGCATCCGGGCTTTCCAGTATACTGGTGTTGTCCGTGTCTACCCCGCGGGTGGAGGTTCCGGTGTATACTCCGAATGTCATTTGCGGATGTATATCCGGACTGACTTCCGTCACTTCATTCTGCGAGCAACCCATTATTTGTAAGGCAACAAGCAATACCGTTGTAACATTGATAGTTCTCATTTCTCTAATTTTTTAATTACGGTTTGTTTTTAATTAATCTGCTATATCTAATCTTCATTGCTTATTCGCTGGTGTATCATTGCAGCGGTACATCGGTATCCACTTCGTTTCCCCAGCCGTCTACATCTACATCGAATCCTGAACCGGATGTGCCGTCAGGTTCTACATCGGGTATCCTGTCGGTTGTCGCTTCCACATAGATAGTAACGATACCTTCACCGTTGTCTTTCTCCGTTACCTGCACATTGTCATAATCGCCCGTAAAAAACGTTTTTCCGTCTACTAACTGCGCTTCTATGTGCAGTTGGTGGCTTTGGGAGAAATCTATACCAAACACGTTGAATGTACCTGTAAGTGTTCCGTTACGGGATGAGTTTTCATCGAACACCGGATTGGTAAGTGCAAACTCCTGCGATATGCTCTGTGCCGACACCTCGCCCGTAGCAAGAAACACAGATTCCGATATACCGTCCAGTCGGCAGATGGCGGAACGGATATTGTTCAGTCCTTTCACGCGGATTAACGTTACTACTTCGGAAGTGCGTTTCTGAAGAATGAGGTGCAGAGTATGGTTTTCGTCGTCTGCCGCAGTTTGGTATGCCGCCTTGCCAGTGGTGGTTGTCCGTGTGTAGTTGCCGAGCATATCTTGTGTCACGGCAAAGTCGGTCACCGTTGCCGCTGCCAGTTTTTCGGGAGGGGCAATGACGGTACGTATGCCTTTCTTTCCCGCTGTCCGTGTTTCCGTCTTTTTGTTGTAGGCTTCCAACGTTTCATACCTGTCACCACCACGGAAAGCGATATTGCTGAAATCCGTAAAGGAGCGGTTAAAAACGATTACGTTATAAACTCCTTGCTGTAACCGCACGGTTTCCTGCGAGTAATTGCCCAACAGGAAGATTTTGGGCTCTCCCCCGTCTACCGGATAGAATATGGCGCTAGCGCCGTATGCCGCTTCTTCTGCATTGTTCAGCCCGGACTGGCTCCAATCGACGGTCAGGGTAATTTCAGCCGTATTATAATAAGTGAGTTCACGGCGTTCACAACCTGCCAGGAGAAACAGCAGATACAGAAATATCCACTTCCGCATCCTGATAAATGCCGGTACAGTCTGTCCGTTGTTTATCAATTTCTTCCCGCACTTCATTCCACGCCTCCTTTCTTCATTTTGCGGTTCAATAACCATACCAGTGAGATTTTGGCTTTTGTAGGACCAAACCATGTATAGTTTCCGTTTTCCTGCCACATCAGGGTACGATAGTTGTCCTGGGCGTGGTAGTGCCGATAATTCGTACGTAACAAGCCTATTCCGATATTGAATTCCAGGTGGAGGTTTCGGGTGATACGAGTTGCCCAGCCGTAGCTAAGGCCTGCCGCAATGAAGAATTCGCCCTGATAGCCGCCCTCTTTCCATTGAAGGTCGTATTCGCCACCGCTGGCATATAGCCCGACGAAATGTCCGGTCAGTACTTCACGCTGTTCCCGGCTCTGAGTGCTCCCCAGCCAATATCTTCCTTCCAAGCCTCCCGAAAGGATTTCAAGGCAGTACCGGTTACTTTTGAGTAGCCACCATGGGAACATGTATTCTCCATTCACTGACCAGCGTTTGCCTATCGGTACTTCTATTTCTATATTAGGTATCAGTATGGCGTCGAACAGCATATTAGTTTTCAGGGCAAACAGTGGATGGCGGTGGAATGTGGCTTCCGGCAGTTTCTGCGGATATGGTGTTCTGTATTCGTATCCGGTTTTGTATCCCTCGGCTGATACATGAAGTTGCCGTTGCCGGGATATCTTTGCTACCTTGTTTGTTGGCATGCTGTCGGGTTTTATCCATATCATACATACAGCGGCATTGCGTAGGTAACGTAACATCCGGTTGTGGATATAGCTATAAGGAATTCCCCCATTCAACTTCTTCAATAGTATCTTGCAATTCTCGGTATCTTTGTGACGGTCGAGTATTTGCAGCACTTCTTCCCGGTTGGGCAGGTGCTCGTCGGCAACAATCAGCCGACGCAGTTCCCGCCAGTTCTCTCCTTGCGGGCGAGAATGAATACGGTACTGGTCAAGGTGCGGATATTTCCATACCAAATAGCCTTTTACTGCTATCGAACGTCGGTGTGTGAGCCGTTCGTTATAACTATGATCACCGTCGGGAGAGGCGAAAGAAAGGATGTTTATGGAATCGATTCGTTCGCACAGCCGGCAGTCGGCAAGGATTTCTTCCAAATGGTGCAGCGTCCGGCCATTATCCAGATATCCGCTATCTACCATTGCCTTGTCGAAACGGAAATAGAGCATGAATGGCCTGCCGGAGATGTCCGTTTCCGTCCGTTGCCCTGCATAACCGTAGGAAAGCAGGATGAAAAGCAGCCCGCAACAGACTGCTCCCCGTCTCATGGTTCTTGTCTTTATGTTCATTATGATGTACGGCGGTTTGCAGGTTGCCGGTATATGCCCGGTAGCGGACGGTACGATATTTGCCTCTCTCCCCTTGGGAAAAGGTAGTGTGCTGGTTGCAGGGTATCATCCAAAAGAATATCATGTAACACGGCAATAGCTGTTTGTTTGCATACAGGTAGCATGTTATTGTGCTTTTCTTACCGTCTTTTTATTGGGCAGTAGAAGATTCAGGGGGTAAAGTTGGTAATTATTTTTATATTTCCAAAGGAAAATTGATAAATTATCTTCATAACTTCAAACAAAAGTTGATAATCGGGTTTTCATTCCGTCTGATTTTTATAAGGCTATCTCTTTTTTTCTGCCATGTCCCTATCATTATTTAATTTTATCTGTTAATTTTGCAGAAATAATCACTAAATTAATATAGGTATATATATATGGAAAAAGCCAAAGTATATTTTTCAGACTTACGAACCTCTCCCACCTCTAATCTTTTAGACAAGATGGAACGTCTGCTTAAACGTGCAGGCATCGGACAACTTCCTTTGAAAGACAGTTTTACCGCTATCAAGATACATTTCGGAGAACCGGGTAATTTGGCGTATATCCGTCCTAATTATGCCGCACGCATGGCAAACCTGCTCCGCAGTTTCGGAGCCAAACCTTTTCTGACGGATTGCAATACGTTGTATTCCGGACGTCGCTCCAATGCGGTAGACCATTTGCAGAGTGCCATGGAGAACGGTTTCAATCCTATATCCGCCCAATGTCAGGTGATTATTGCCGACGGGCTGAAGGGTACGGATTACAGGGAAATACCGATAGACGGGGAATACTGCCCTGCTCCCAAGATAGGTACCGCCATTGCCGATGCGGATATTATCATCAGCATGAATCACTTTAAAGGACATGAGCAGGCCGGATTTGGCGGCGCTCTGAAAAATCTTGGAATGGGATGCGCCAGCGTAGGCGGTAAACTGGAATTGCACGCTTCATCGCAGCCCAAGGTGGATATAGAAAACTGCATCGGATGCAATATATGCGTAAAGCATTGCGCCCATGACGCCATACATCTGAACGCCGGACGTAAAGCGGAAATAGACTATGCAAAATGTGTGGGATGCGGACAATGCGTAGCCCTGTGCCAGCATGACGCTGCCGTAGTAAGCGACTGGGATACGTCCGAACGTCTGAACTACAAAATAGCGGAATATTCCGTTGCCGTACTGAAAGACAAGCCGCACTTTCACATCAGTTTCATTATGAACGTATCGCCGGAATGCGATTGCTGGAACCATAATGATGCCGCCATCATTCCCGACCTCGGTATGCTGGCGTCGGCAGACCCCGTAGCGCTGGATAAGGCTTGCGCGGATTTGGTGATTCAGGCTCCCGTACTGCACAGCGATAATGTGCTTGCCAAGAAACACGAGCACGAAGACTTGTGCGGCTGCGACAAATTCCACATGATACATCCCGATACGAACTGGCTTGCCGGATTACGTCATGCCGAAAAAATAGGTTTGGGAACAATGAATTACGAGTTGATAAAAATATAAACCGCATTACTCTTATGGCAAAAACAATGGAAGAAGTGCTGGAGCGTTTCCGCACGATCGAGTTCCACGATGATTTTGATATGATTGTAGCTATTGCCAATGGCGGTATTGTTCCGGCCGGCATCATCAATCAGCGTTTACAAAAAGAAATGCATCTGCTGCGCATCAATTTGAGGGACGAATACCAACATCCTAAATACGATACTCCGCAATTGCTGGCTCCCGTTGATTTTGATTTCAAGGGAAAGAGCATTTTACTGGTGGACGACCGCATAAAAACGGGGTCTACCATAAAGCTGGCGCGTGAATTGCTGAAAGAGGCGCGCAGCATCAAAACCTTTGCGGTAAACGGTACGGCCGACTATGCATTGTTTGATGAAGCGTGTTTCAAATTCCCGTGGATACTATAATAAATGAACATTTTTCTACTATTTTCCTTTCTTACTACGATAAAATAACTAATTTCGTACCGAACAAAAACAGTAGATTTTAACAACATGGAAGTAGTAACGAACAACTGGTTCTCAAACAAATATTCTATCGGTTATGCCCTGAGCGGCGGTTTCATTAAAGGTTTTGCCCATTTAGGAGCCATGCAGGCTTTATTGGAGCACGATATTAAGCCCGACATAATTTCCGGCGTCAGTGCGGGTGCGCTGGCCGGTGTTTTTTATGCGGACGGTAACGAGCCCCATAAAGTATTGGATTATTTTGCCGGGCATAAATTCCAGGATTTAACGAAACTGGTTATTCCCAAAGTGGGCTTGTTTGAGCTTAGTGAATTCAAAGACTTCCTGAAAAGCAACCTGAAGGCGAAAAAGCTGGAAGAGCTGAAATTGCCGTTGATTATCACCGCTACGGATTTGGACCACGGGCGTCTTGCGCATTTTCATAAAGGGGATATCGCGGAGCGTGTAGCGGCATCTTGCTGTATGCCTGTACTGTTTGCGCCCGTAAAGATAGACGAGACGTATTACGTGGACGGCGGCTTGCTGATGAACCTGCCTGTAACTACCATTCGGCGGGTATGCGAAAAGGTTGTAGCAATCAATGTCAGCCCTTTAATGGCGCCTAAGTACAAAATGAATATCGTAAGTGTAGCCTTGCGTTCGTACAACTTCATGTTCCGCTCCAACTCGTTTCCCGAACGGGAAAAAGCCGACCTGTTGATAGAGCCTTATAATCTGGACGGTTACAGCAACCGTGAGCTGGAAAAGGCGGAAGAGATATTTATGCAGGGATACAATGCCACCAACGACATACTTGAACGCCTGCAAATAGAAAAAGGCACCATATGGAAAGAATAAAAATAACCATTCTCTAAATAACAAGAAATGAGCGACGAAAAAAAACTGATTATTTATCAAGTGTTTACCCGATTATTCGGAAACAACAATAACCACTGCATCAATAACGGCAGTATCGCCGAAAACGGATGCGGCAAGATGGCGGATTTCACCGCCAAGGCATTAGGAGAAATCAAAAAACTGGGTGCTACCCACATTTGGTATACAGGTATCATTGAACACGCAACGCAAACGGATTACCGTCGCTATAATATCCAGCCCGACCATCCGGCTATCGTAAAGGGTAAGGCCGGTTCGCCCTACGCCATAAAGGACTATTATGATGTAGACCCTGATTTGGCGAAAGATGTTCCCGAACGTATGAAGGAATTTGAAAATCTGGTGCAACGTACGCATCGCAGCGGACTGAAGGTAATTATAGATTTCGTACCCAATCATGTGGCACGTCAATACCATTCGGATATGCAGCCGGACGGTACTTCCCAGTTGGGAGCAAACGATGATACGAACTATGCGTTCAGTCCTTATAATAACTTCTATTATATTCCGCAGTCGGAACTGCATGGACAATTCGACATGAAAGGCGCTGCCGCCGAACCTTATAAAGAGTTTCCCGCCAAGGCTACGGGTAACAACCGTTTCGATGCGTATCCTAACATCAACGACTGGTACGAAACGGTCAAACTAAATTATGGCGTGGATTATCAGAATGGCGGTACCTGTCATTTCAATCCCGTTCCCGATACATGGACCAAAATGCTGGACATTCTGCTGTTTTGGGCGGATAAGAATATCGACGGCTTCCGCTGCGATATGGCGGAAATGGTTCCCGTTGAGTTTTGGGAATGGGCTATTCCGCAGGTAAAGGCCAAGTACCCCGCCCTACTCTTTATCGCCGAGGTATACAATCCGAAAGAATACGGCAACTATCTGTTTCGCGGAAAATTTGATTATCTCTATGACAAAGTGGGATTATATGACACGCTCCGCGCGATAGTTTGCGGCAACGAGTCCGCTACCGCCATTACACGGGCATGGCAAAGTCTGGGTGGAATAGAAAAACGGATGTTGAATTTCCTGGAAAACCATGATGAGCAGCGTATCGCTTCCGATTTCTTTGCGAGTAATCCGCGCAAGGCTATTCCCGCCCTTATCGCATCGGCTTGTATGAATGTAAATCCCATGATGATTTATTTCGGACAGGAGTTCGGCGAACTGGGTATGGATAGCGAAGGATTCAGCGGCAGGGACGGACGTACCACTATCTTTGATTATTGGAGCGTAGATACTATCCGTCGCTGGCGCAATGGCGGGAAATTCGACGGGAAGATGCTGACGGAAAATCAGAAACATTTGTATAGCGTCTATCAACGCATATTGACGTTATGCAACGAGGAAAAGGCAATTGCGCAAGGAGACTTTTTTGATTTGATGTATGCCAACGTCAACGGCTGGCGCTTCAACGAACATAGGCAATATACTTTCCTGCGTAAGTTCGGACGGGATTTATTGCTGTTTGTCGTGAACTTCGACCATATATCGGCCGACCTTGCAATCAATATTCCTTCCCATGCTTTCGATTTTCTGCAAATACCGCAGATGGACCAATATCAGGCCGTGGATTTATTGACCGGTAAGGAAGAAAAAATAAGCCTATTGCCCTATAAGGCAACGGAAGTATCCGTAGAGGGATGCAGCGGCAAGATTCTCAAAATAAAACTATAAAAGATAGATAATGCAGGGTGAACCCAATCACTCTGCATTATCTTTACCTTCCATCTTATCCTTTAATTGATACAGGCGGGTGATGGCCGGATTATAGAATTCATCCGGATAATGAGCGGCTATATCGCTCAGATTGGCCTGTACATACCTTTTCACATCAAATATATTCTCCGCTTCGCTTAGCATGACCTGTTCGGGGAATGACGCCGTTTTAGCCCACTCTATCAGAGCGTTAACGCTTTCTTCGTCGTATTTATACTCTTTCATATTTTACATATTTTCTTGCAAAGATATAACAATTGCTAAAGATATGCTTACCCCCATGAACAAAATCTGAAAGTGTAATGTTATATAAATGTGTTTTTCATAGTATTAGATATAAGATTAATTAAAAGAGACGTACCCGCTTGTGATAAGTAAGTACATCAAAAACAGAAGCGTCTGTTTGATTGATAAATGTGTAAGGAGCATCGGTTTACCAGAGCCGATGCTTTTTTTTACGTCTGTTTGTAGCATGTTAGAAATATTATCCGTAAATTTGGCAGAAATAAGGATTTATATGATATGAACATCCCTGTTATATTTCAATTTCTGAAAGAACTATCCGCCAACAACAATCGTGAATGGTTCAATGCTCACCGGGAACAGTATGAAAATGCCCGGAACGAGTTTGAGAACCTGCTGACAGTTATTATCTCCCGTATCTCATTGTTTGACGAAAGTGTTCGTGGCATCGAAGCCAGGGACTGCACATACCGCATCTACCGGGATACACGCTTTACGGAAGACAAAACGCCTTATAAAAATCATTTCGGCGGCTACATCAATGCCAAAGGGAAGAAATCAGACCACTGCGGATACTATGTTCATCTGCAACCGGGAAACTGCCTCTTGGCGGGTGGCAGCTATTGTCCGCCCTCTCCCTTGCTGAAAGCCCTGAGACAGGCTGTTTATGATAATATGGATGAATTTCGGGGGATTGTCGAGGATCCTGCTTTCAAGCAATACTTTCCCGTTATCGGAGAGAATTTTCTAAAGACGGCCCCGAAAGGTTTCCCAAAAGATTATCCATACCTGAAGTATCTGCAATGTAAGGAATACACCGTTACTTGTTATCAGCCTGACAGCTTCTTTCTGGCTCCCGACTTTCTGGAGCGTACAGATGACGTCTTCAAGCAGATGAAACGTTTTTCCGACTTTGTGAATTACACAATAGACGACTTTGAATAATAATTACCTATTTATAACTAACTAAAAAATATTTGAATTATGGTAGTAGACAGACTTGAAAACATAGAGAAATACGCTTCGCTGAATCCTTTATTCGCACAGGCCATCGAGTTTTTGAAATCGCACGACTTAAACGCTTTGGAAGTGGGAAAAACCGAGCTCAAAGGTAAAGATTTGCTTGTAAATGTAGCGCAAACCAAACCGAAAGCAAAAGAAGATGCCAAGCTGGAAACTCACAGAGACTTTATTGACATCCAGATACCTCTATCAGGAACCGAATTAATGGGGTATACCGCTGCCAAAGACTGCGTTCCGGCCGATGCTCCTTACAACGCGGAAAAGGATATTACTTTCTTTGCCGGTCTGGCGGAAAGCTATATCGAAGTAAAACCAGGTATGTTTGCCATTTTCTTCCCACAAGACGGACATGCTCCCGGTATCACTCCGGACGGCGTGAAAAAAGTAATTGTGAAAGTTAAAGCATAATATCAAATATCCAAAATTAATCCTCTATGGAAACATTGAATTTGATTAAAAACGATCCTTGGCTGGAACCTTATGCAGATGCCATAAACGGACGCCATAAACATGCCGCTGAAAAAGAGGCTGAGTTGACCAACAAGGGAAAGCAGACATTATCGGATTTTGCATCCGGCTATCTTTATTTTGGTTTACATCGCACAGATGACGGCTGGGTGTTTCGCGAATGGGCGCCTAATGCCACCCAAATTTTCCTGATTGGCACATTCAACGATTGGAAAGAAGAGAAAAAATACAGCCTGAAACGTAAGGCGAACGGCAACTGGGAAATAAAGCTCCCCGCCGACGCCATGAAACACGGCGACTTATATAAGTTGATGGTGTATTGGGACGGTGGTTGCGGCGAACGCATTCCGGCATGGGCCAATCGGGTTGTTCAAGATGAGCAAACCAAGATATTCAGCGCGCAAGTATGGTCTCCGGAGAAACCGTACAAGATGAAGAAAAAGAGCTTCAAGGCCGCTACCGACCCGTTGTTGATTTATGAATGCCACATCGGTATGGCGCAACAGGAGGAAAAAGTAGGCAGCTATAAAGAGTTTCAGGAAAAGATTCTTCCGCGCATTGCCAAGGACGGATATAATTGTATTCAGATTATGGCGATTCAGGAACATCCGTATTACGGAAGTTTCGGCTATCATGTTTCCAGTTTTTTTGCGGCTTCTTCCCGTTTCGGTACTCCGGAAGAACTGAAAGAATTGATTGATACAGCCCACAGCATGGGTATTGCCGTTATCATGGATATTGTTCATTCACATGCAGTGAAAAACGAGGTTGAAGGCTTGGGGAACTTTGCCGGTGATCCGAATCAATATTTCTACCCGGGCGCCCGTCGCGAACATCCGGCATGGGACTCACTTTGCTTTGATTATGGCAAGAATGAAGTAATTCATTTCTTACTGTCCAACTGCAAGTACTGGATGGAAGAATATCACTTCGACGGCTTCCGTTTTGACGGTGTGACTTCCATGCTGTATTACAGTCACGGCTTAGGTGAAGCATTCTGTAATTATGGAGATTATTTCAACGGTCATCAGGACGACAACGCCATCTGTTATCTGACGCTTGCCAACCGCTTGATTCATCAAGTTAATCCTAAAGCAATAACCATTGCGGAGGAAGTATCGGGAATGCCGGGTCTGGCTGCCAAGTTTGAGGACGGCGGCTATGGGTTTGATTATCGCATGGCTATGAATGTTCCTGATTATTGGATTAAGACTATCAAAGAAAAGATAGATGAAGACTGGAAACCGTCCAGCATGTTCTGGGAAGTAACTAATCGCCGTCAGGACGAAAAAACAATATCTTATGCGGAAAGCCACGACCAAGCATTGGTAGGTGACAAAACCATTGTTTTCCGCTTGATAGACGCCGATATGTATTGGCACATGCAGAAAGGTGATGAAAACTATACGGTACATCGCGGCATCGCTTTGCACAAAATGATACGTTTGCTGACAGCGACGACTATTAATGGCGGTTATCTTAATTTCATGGGTAATGAATTCGGCCATCCCGAATGGATAGACTTCCCTCGTGAAGGTAACGGCTGGTCGTGCAAGTATGCCCGCCGTCAATGGGATTTGGTAGATAACAAGAATCTGGCATATCATTATCTGGGTGATTTCGATTGCGCCATGTTGGGAGTCATCAAGAGCGTGAAGAATTTCCAGGCTACACCGGTTCAGGAAATCTGGCATAATGACGGCGATCAGATATTGGCGTATATGCGTAAGGATTTGATATTTGTATTCAACTTCAATCCTAAACAGTCTTTCACTGATTATGGCTTCTTGGTTCCGGCAGGTTCTTATGAGGTTATATTAAATACGGATAATCCGGATTATGGCGGTAACGGCCTTACCGATGATACAGTGAAGCATTTCACTCTATCGGATCCTCTGTATAAGAAAGAAAAGAAGGAGTGGCTGAAGCTCTATATTCCGGCACGTACGGCGGTGGTATTGAGAAAGACCAAATAATACAAGTGGTAGAATAAAGAGAGAGGCAGGTAATTGTAATTCAGTACCTGCCTCTCTTTTGCTATCTTCTTGAAAATATTTACTGTAATTGAGAATTGATGAAATTCAACATTGTATTTGCATTGTCTTTCATTTTCTTTTGAGCCGGTTTGTCGGCAGACAATAACGGAATCAGTTTATCCAAGTATTCCTTGGCTTGTTTAAATTCCTCTTTTGCTTTATCTGCATCTGTTTTCAGCAGAGTTGCGCCTTGATTGTAGTATAATGAGCCTAAGCTATTGAGTGCGTTTACATTGTCGGGCTGAATAGAAACCGCTTGCTTGAAAGCTTCTTCTGCGGCACTGTTTTTCTTGGCTCTTTGTGCCAAAATACCTTGATTTACATAGTAAGTGGCATACAGCTTGGTCAATGTTTTATTTCCGGGAACTGCTTCCAGACCTTCTTTCAGAGTAGCTACATATTCATCATTCTTCTTCAAATCCTTCAATGCACCGGCTTTACCGATATAAGCATTGGCCAAGTTATACTTTTTCTGTACGGCTATATCGAAATATTTCAAAGCGTCCGCCGGCTTCTTAATTTTATCGGCGCAAACACCGCAGTTAAAAGCGATTACAGAGTCTTGGTTGTTGGTCTGTGTCAGATAAGTACTGAATTTTGTGAATGCTTCTTGATAATTTTTAGCCTCAAGTGCGGCTTTACCTTCGTTGACCAATTGTGCAGGGTCAGCATTCTGCGCAAAGAAATTAGTAGCTGCACAACATAGTGCAAGAGATAAGATTAATTTTTTCATATGCTTTTATTATTTTAAAAGTTGATATTCCAAAGTTAGCAGCCTATAACGTAGGAGCAAAACCTTTTTACCTTTTTTGAGCTTTTTACGAGAGTAGTAACAAGTGTTATTTTACGTAAACAAAGATGTTGACGGGATGATAGCGGTTTATCGGGAAGAAAATTCATTAAGATTATAAAACGACGAAAGGCAAGCAGTTTTTATCGACTACTTGCCTTTTCGTTGTGATTCCGTTGCCACTACTTTTCATTCTGGCTGATAGTCAGTTATATATCTTTTGTTACCTAAATTACTTTTAGAAGAGGAAGTTTTAATCAACATCTGGCATTGAACAATACACATAGTAATCTTCCTCAATACAAGTTATTTTAACATCAAATCCATCTGGGTCAATTCCGTCTGTGCTGATGCAAATAGTATCTCCTACTTTTCCTAATAGCTCTTCTATTTCCACTTCAAAGCTGAACTGACCAGCTTCAACAATATAGAGATACGTCTTTTTATCCATATTACTTTTGCTTTTGGATTAATATTTGAATTGTTCTTTCTTTCTCAGTTATCACTCTTTCTTTTTCCTCCAATAAAGCGTTGAGATGCTCTATCTCTTTGCGGCACTCGCTTAAAGTTATATCTCCAGAGATTTTATTACCATTGCCCTTAACTTGATGACCTATATTAATTCCAGAAGAGTTTATATCTCTATCAAAAAAATAATCCATTGGCACATTAAAATAATCCGCTATAATTTCCAGATTATCGGCACCAGGAATCGAAGAGTTATTGAGCCAAACATATAAGTTTGATTTAGATATACTTGTGTCTTTTATAAACTGTGCTTGACTTATATTTCTATCTTCAAATAGCCTTCGTATTTTATCAGGATTAAACATATTACATTATTTATATTGGATTTAAATAATAATATTAGATTAAAATAATAAGATATATATTTTGATATTAGATTATTATTTTAGTCCTTTGCGTTATAAATATAATAATAACAATTGTAATATTTAAGATTATGAGCGAAAAAACATCTAAAATGGCACCTAAGTACCATTACGACCAAATGGAGAAAACCACAAGACTGAAGCTCCGTGATGAGTTCCTAAAGAGAAGCGGTATGTCATTGATTACATTCTACGACAAGTTAAGAAAAGACTCTTTCAAACCTTTGGAAAGAGAATTATATGAGAACATTTTCACAATTCAAAATTAATAACCAATCAAATTATGGACGAATTTAAAAGAGTACCCTTTGGCGGTAATCCCTATGCAGATTTTGAGTTTTTCAAGGTAGAATTAAAAGCATGTGATGTGAAATACACGCCAGAACAAATTTATGCACACTTTGAATTCACAAACGGGTGCAAAGTAGATGTACAAGGTATATTTTATCCTGCACTAATTCGTAAAGCTGTAGTTCAAGTTCACGAAATGGAGCATGCAAATATTGCAAACTCATCACATAGTGGAACTCATGATGATAACTAACATTGAGTTCTACAATACCCCCGAAGGCGATGTCATGATGAAAGAGTTCGGGCAGCCAGCGGTAGCTCTTAAAGACACCGACCGCCTAACTATTGAACATATGCTTGCCATCATTCGCGACCGCTATCCCAAAGCGCATGCCAGGCTGATGGAACTCTATTCCAGTAGCACCATGAATCGATGGCATTACGAATTCCAGGTAGTCCACCGCTTCATCCGCTGCAATTTCGGAGAGTATGACCAGTACAACCTTGATATCAACAAGGATGGGCTATTCGTGTTCGAGGAGGTAAAGTGTCCACTACGAGGTGAGTGCGAACACGAAGGGGTGATTTGTCGCCCAGAACTTGACACAGCACTAACCGACCGTGAGATGGATGTTTTCCGGCTCATAGCCGAAAACTACCAAACAGATGATATTGCAGCAGAACTGCACATATCACCTCATACGGTGAACCGCCATCGGGAGAATATCAAGGCGAAAATCAAGGTTCGTAATGTGAGTGAGATGATTTCTTACTGGTATCAGAACCAAATGAAATGAATTTAAGCAAAGTGACTATGATGTATGAAAATTTAACAATGCACCAAAAGATACTTGCATGCCTTGCCAAAAATGTTGCTCAAAGGTTTAAAAGTGCACTAATCTCGTTCTTGATAATTATTACAACATATGACGGAAGACAATCTTGCATCATATAAAACTATCAGGCAGCTCTCACAAGAGAATGCCCGATTGAAAAATAAACTTGATAGATATACTGTTTCTTGGAAAGATTTAAGTCCTATTGCTTAATTCCAAAAACAATGTAATTCGTAGCGACAATATATAAAACCCTTATGTACTTTACTCAAGATGATATAAGACGAATCAAGGAAGCCTCTAAAGGTAAGCTCCTTGATGTAATCGGTGATTTCCATGAACTACGGAAACGAGGTAGTGAATATAAATGCGAATGCCCTAAATGCCATGGACAGGAAAAACTGCATATCTCTCCGGCCAAACAGATTTTCAAATGTTTCAGTTGCCCGGACATAAAAGGTAGGGAGCCGTTGGACTATCTGCAACGGGCGGAAGATATGCAGTTTCTGGAAGCATGTGATTACCTGGCACGCAAATTCAATGTATTGCTTGACCCCAAGCCTGAGAAAAAGCCTGCTACCCCTGCTAAAATGAAGAAACGGAGTAAAGAAGCCAAAGGAGAGAACGTCGATACATTCTGTGCCCGTATGCTCGCTGGTAGCGGACTGACTTATCAGGACGTAACGGCACATATTTTCAAGAAAGGAGATACACAAAGCGTTTTTGAGGCAAAGACTTTCCGCCCGGGAACCGTTGACGAATACGGTAACATCGTTGATGGAGATGATGTCATTATCGAATATTACGACTTGGATGGTATGCCGGTCACTTATATGCGTAAACTTCCGGGACGTGGCAAGCAGGAACTCAAAGTATATTATCGTGTTCGTTGGCAGTTTCCGGATGAGCACCGAGACAAGGAAGGAAAACCGTTCAAATATAAATCTCCTGCCGGTAGCGGTACACCTATATACATTCCGGAGCGTATGAGGCAGCTGTATAAGAAGAAAGAGCAATTTCCAAGACTTTACATTCAGGAAGGAGAAAAGAAAGCGGAAAAAGCATGTAAACATGGCATCCCTTCCATAGCGGTCAGCGGTATTCAGAACTTGGGACAAAAAGGGGCACTGCCGGAAGACCTCGTCAAGATAATCACTGTCTGTGGAGTCAAGGAAGTGGCTTTCATCTTTGATTCGGACTGGAACGACCTCTCCAATAATATAAAGTTTAATACTCCTGTCGATACGCGTCCCCGGTGTTTTTTCTCCGCTGCCCGTAATTTCAAGGACTACATGCGGATGCTGAAGAACCGGGGTATTATGGTGGAAATATTCATTGGCCACATCAACAAGAACGATGAAGGCGACAAGGGACTGGACGACCTCTTGGCCGACAAACTGGCCGGCCATGAAGAGGAACTGGCCGAAGACTTGGAATTTGCCTGCAACGAGAAATCAGGGATGGGTAAATATGTAGAAGTATTCAAAATCACTACATGGAATGACCAGAAGCTACGGGAATTATGGAACCTGCACAGCCATGAGAAATTTGCCGAGCAACATCGAGAGGTCCTGCAGGAACTTCCGGAATTTATCTTTGGCCGCTATGCATGGAAATTTGATGAGAACGGTAAACTGGTATCTGCCCTACCCTATGATGAAGATGAGAAGTTTTGGAATGAGGACTATAAAGAAACAAACGGCAACAGAGTACCGGTGTTTGAATATGACTATGTGGCTGCCAAAACCTTTTTTCAGAACCGGGGTATCGGTCGTTATCGCCTGCTCGATACCAAACTTTGGACATATATCCATCTGGAACCACCGGTAGTCCGGACCATTGACGTGGAGGACGCACGCGATTTCATGTTTGCTTTTGCCGAACAGAACTGCAGCCGTTTCGTTAACAATCAGCTGCTTAAGGGTGGTTCGCAATATGTCGGGCCGTTCCAGATGTCAAGACTCGCTTTCATCCAGCCGAATTTTATCTCTCCGTCACGTGACGAGCAATATTTCTATTTCCGTGACCATTGCTGGCATATTACCCAGCATGAGGTCAAGGAAGTGGGTTATGAAAGTATCACCCACCAGATATGGGATGAACAGCGAAAAAACACTGATGTCAAGTATCTCGGCCGCCCTCTCATTGTTTTCAGGGAGAAAGATGGCAAGTATGACTATGAACTCTCTTCGGACGGCAAGAAATGCCACTATCTTCAGTTCCTGATTAATACAAGTAATTTCACTTGGAGAAAGAAGCCGGAAGAAATTGAGGAAAACGAAATCTACGAAAATAATCTTCATTTGCTTTCAAAGATGTGCGCTATCGGTTACATGCTGATGGAATGCAAAGACGCGAATGTGACACGTGCCGTTATCGGTATGGACGGCAAACAGTCAGAAGTTGGTGACAGCAATGGACGTAGCGGTAAGTCACTTGTCGGCGAGCTGATGCGCCAGGTTGTCGATACTGTTTATATATCCGGAAAACGGACGGATATTTTCAACGACAGTTTTATTTGGAATGACATTGACGAACGTACCCGCCTGGTATTCATCGACGATGTCATGCTGAATTTCAATTTCGAATTTCTGTTTCCCAATCTTACTGGGGACTGGACCGTAAACAAAAAAGGAGGCGCACGTATCACTTATCCATTCGCTAAATCGCCCAAAGTATATATCCCCACTAACCATGCCATCCGCGGTACCGGTTCCAGTTATACCGACCGGCAATGGCTGATAGCCTTTTCCGATTTTTATAATGACAAGCACAAACCCATGGATGATTTCGGGGTACTATTCTTTTCCGAATGGGACTTCACACAATGGAACCTGACCTGGAACATGCTGGCCAATTGCATACAACTCTATCTTAGATTCGGGGTCGTACAGGCACCGGGCGAACGCTTGCAACAGCGTAAGTTAAGGCAGGAGATTGGAGAGACCATCATATCCTGGGCGGATGAATACTTCAGCAGTGAAGAACACTGCCGCCGTACCCCTCGCAAGGAGATTTATGATAATTTTTGTAACTATGATCCGCAGCAGCGCAAGTACATTACTTCTACCGCCTTCAAGGACAAGATAAAAAAATATTGCGAATGGAAAGGCTGGATATTCAACCCGCACAAGTATGATGCCAAAAGTGGCTTACCTCTCTTTCTGGACAAGGATGGGAAACCGGTTATAGATGATAAATCCGGTGGAGTGGAATACTTTACCATAGGAAAGACAGCTGGAGAACAGTCCCCCCAGAATGACCCGTTTGACTCATCAATTAGCAATCCGGACAACAAACTTGCATTCTGATGAACGAGGCGTATTCCAATATCATAGCCAGGCTTGTGCCTCTCTACGACATGGCTCCGCAACGTTTCATGGCATTCTACAATGCGGTATATCTGATGTGCATTGATTTGCCGGAAGGTTACCGGTTTCGTATTTCAGACCGCTGCCAGGGAAAGGACCTGGCACTGTTTCGGGACATCGTGAAGACTCTCATTGCAGAGCAACCTTATAACAAATATATGGGACAATTGGAACTGTCGGATGATATGGAGTATGTACGGCGGACAACCGGCTTTAAACCTTCTGCAAACCGATTTATCCCAAGACAAGGAAAAAGATAGGCCATGCCAATTTATTATGATGTAAAGATACATATTTTCAACGAATTACGCAAAGAATCATGCTAAAAAAAGAACACAAAATATTTGTAGTCGTCTCTCCGGAACCGACTGAGCGTAAGAGACTGTTGAGCCGTCTGGCGGTACGTCTCGGTTTCGCCCTTATCCCTTCGGATGCGGCGAAAATCATATCGAATGACATGTACAGTATAGACCTGTCAACGGCCTATTTTATTTTCTGTAGCAACTATAATTTTCGTGGAGCTGTACTCACCAACCAGCGCTTGTATGAAATGGCCGCACGGGGATTGTGTGTGGCTGTAGGAGTTCGTTCCATACCCCGTGAATACGAATTCATTTGCAAAGTGTTCTATCCGGAAGATTTTTTATGACGGCCAGTCTGGGAAAACATAACACGGAGTATTCTTGAAAGTACATATTGAGATTTGTCTGCATCCGACTGTGCGTGAGTACAGTCGGATACTATTTTTTTCTTTCACCCCTTCCCCCTCTCCCCCAACCCGTCATAATAACGATTTGGACAAACGTGCATGAAAGCGAAAACAGACGCAGAATCTCTGGAGGGGTATATTATTCTTTTTTTTTATTCTTCTTTTAAAAATAGACTACCTTAAAAAATGGAAAAAAAATCGTGCATTTGTACGGACGTGCAAAATCAATCACACAAAATACTGATACACAAATTATTATAATCGTACAAAATCCGTACAAATTATGCACGAATAGCGCACGAATTGTACTTTTCTCAAAAAAATGCCCAAAAGTACGCAAACAGAAGATTTTGTACGGTTTCGTACGATTTTTGTACATATATAACAAGTTGAAAATTAGCCATATAACAAAACACACATGTACAAAAGTACTGCCGCACGATTTTTGTACTATATTCGTGCAAGGGTTTGGTTATATTCTTGGTATTTTGTATATTTGTGTAAAAATCAACGCTTTAAATGACAAAGAAAGACCGATTCGTCTGCTGGCTCCCTTGTAAACCGTACGTCAGGCAGTTTTTGCTGCATAACTTCAACGCCCCGGATGACACCTGGAATGAAATAGTCAACCTGTCATCGGACAAGGAACTGCAAAATGATTTCCTTTCACGGCTGTCAAAACGTGGCCGCTATGAAAACAGGTACCGAAACCTCTATCGCTATACCACCCATGTAGCGGTGGAGATACGTCGTGATGATTTTTACCGCTACGGATGGGCTTTGTCGAATACTGAAGTGGTGGCATTCGGAAACAAAGTGGAACGGCGCATCAAGCAGATGCTTTTCCTCTATCTCGATACTCATGTGAGTGTAGGGATTCCACTCTCAACCGCTATCCGTAATTTTCAGAACAGTTTCGGATTCGATGAGGACACCTGGCCGTATGATACCATTCGCAGGGAATATAACCGGCATGGATATCGGAAAAAGGTGGAGAATACAACAATTTTAGATTTTATTAACCGTATAATCTTGGGGAAGTTGTCCGAGTTTGGGACAATTTCCCAGCAAGGAAAATTAGCCTATGAAAATAATAAACTATGATTTTGAAAACATCGGTGGCTTATTGCAGGTTCTTGCCGTTCCGCCGTCCTCGTTTTTGAGGGTCCGCAAGGATTATGTTACAAACCTGAATTATCTGGAACTGCGTGACCGTGACGGTATCATTTCCCTTCCGATATATGCGGATGATACCTATTCCTTCTCTGAGGACAAGGAAAACGGAGATGCGGGTGATGTCTGGTCGGTAAGAGTTGAAGGAGTCATTCCGAAACTGTCACCGGTAAACCGGGAGTTGCTTGAAGTATTGGAACGCGGATTGTGGTATGTACTGGCGGTTGACGGAAACGGCGAGGTTCATTGGTGCGGTCAGGAAGAGGCGCTGTTACAGTTCAATACAAATAAGACCAGCGGACAGACGGCTACAAACCGGAACGGCACGACATTCACCTTCAGTTGCGTTCAGGATGAGCCTACTGTTTATATAGCGGAAATGGAAGATTTGGAAGCGTAAAAAGAAGGCTTATTCCATGTTTGACGGTACCCGATGTCCTTGGGTACCGTTTTTTTTGCGCTTTTCTTTGCGCAAAAATAGTTATATGAACGAGACAGTAATCACACTATTCGGCAGTATTGACCGGTATTGGTACAATAAGAATTATTTGAAATACTTCCTGGACAAAGCAAAAGGGCAGCCCGTACGTCTGAAGGTTTCCAGTCCGGGCGGTGATGTGGCAGAAGCGGTTGCCATGTCCAGTCTCATGTCCGAGCACGGTAATGTGACGGTGGAGTTTATCAGCTTCAACGCTTCGGCGGCCACCATACTGGCATTCGGTGCCAAGTCCATTGAAATGCACGAGGATGGTATGTGGCTGGCACATAAGTGCAGCCTGGGCATTGACATCTGGGGGCATCTCAATGCCGACCAGATTGAAGACGTCATCAAGGAACTGCAAAACAAGAAAAAGAGCGCCGAGGCCATTGACCTGATGATTGCGCAGAAGTATATCAACCGCAGCGGCAAAACTCTGAAGGAGATTATCACGCTGATGGAAGAGGAACGTTGGATGCCCGCTACCGAAGCCAAGGAATGGGGGTTCATAGATAAAGTCATTCCCGGTACCCATAAAAAGCCGCAGGTGACCAATGAAATAACCGATTGTTTTACCGCACTCGGCCTTCCGCTGCCGGTTATTGCTTCTGAAGAGAAACCGGAAAGCGGTGACAAAAATTTAGTCTCCCAGATTATCAACGGTATCAAAGGGGTGCTTTCTACCGGTAACAAGACCGATATTTCTAATTCAAATACAGTTATTTCCATGCGTAAAGAATTTACTTTCGTCAACCAAATCCTCAACTGTGAAGGTGTTGAGGAAAAAGACGGTAAGATACTGCTTACCGTAGAGAGCTTGAAGGCCATCAATGATGCCATTAAAACTGCCAACGATGCGAAAACCAAAGCTGAACATGATTTTGAGACTGCCAATACAGCCAAAGAAACAGCCGAAAACAGTTTGGCAGCAGTAGTAAATGACCTTGACAGCCTGAGCGACAGTGTTAAGAATGCCACTGACAACAAGGCTAAGGTACAGGTTATCCGTAATATTGTCGGCAAGATACCGGGAACAGGTACGGCCAGCCATCAGGAAGCGAATGAGGATAACAAGTTCGCGGACATTGCTACGGACCCTATCAATAGTTTTGAGAATGAATAACATCTAAACTTTTCTATTTATGGATTTTAAAGCACCTATTGACATTACCGCCGTTCTGACCGCGGTAAAGAAACACAAGGATATCCTGAAGGCGGTCGACAAACTCGATGCTTCGGAGGTCTTGAAACATTTCACTCCGGTACCGGGCATTACCGATTCCCTTGAACTGGGTAAGGTGGAAGGCGGAAGCATCTCCGGCAAATATACCGGCAAGTTCACGGCCGGCAAGTACCTGGGCAAGATTGTTCCCCGCCGCCTGGTAGTGCGTCCCGTTGTGATGGAGATGTCTGATGAGCCGGAACGTTACCGCCGTACCTATATCGCTGAAGTTCCCGGTACACTCCGCAAGGAACATCCGTTCGAACTATGGCTGATTAACCACGGACACGAACTGGCGTCCAATGACCTGCTGTTTGCCATTTTCACGGCAAAATACAGTGCGGATGAAGAAAAGACGGATATTCAGGACTCTTTCGATGGTATCGGTACCATCATCACCGAAGGCGAGGCAGTCGGAGACATCTCCAGCGCTGAGGGTAACGTTTATACCACCGGCGAGTTGACACTTGCTAATATCGGAGAGAAGCTGCTGGAAATGTGGCGCCACATGCCGCGTACCTTCAAGCGCAAGAAGAACATCAAGATGTTCATTTCCGATGATTTGGGTGACATGTACGACGACTGGCGCAAGGGAGAAGGTGTCATTGTTATCGGACTCAAAGAAGACACTTCCGATACGCAGCATCTTCTCGGTTCCAACAACCGTTGTGAGCTGGTACGTGTTCCGAACCTTCCCGATGGCAGCCAGTTCGTCATGCTGACCACTAAGGAGAACGTATGCTACGGTTTTGACAAGGAGAGCGACTTTAAGTCCATCAAGCCGTTCATGTCGGGTAACCCCTATACGTTCGATGCTGCCGGGAAGTATCTGATTGGTTTCCAGTTCGTATCCGTACACAAGTCCGAGTTCTGCGTCAATGACCGTCCGGTGGATCCTGAAGGAACCAATCCGTTGGGATACATTGAGGTGACCATTGCGCCGGATGAAGCGGCCAACAACGGTGGAAAGTGGCGTATTCAAGGCGAGGAAATTTGGCGTGATTCCGGTACGTATGTGGCTGTTCCCGGTGGCAAGGAATATACCGTCGAGTTTCTGGAAGCTGCCGGATATACCACTCCTGCCGTACAGAAGAAGACACCCGCTGCGGGCAAGGTGGAAAAAGTGACGGGCACCTATGTTGTTAAATCTGAATAAATCCTGTGATTATGGCAGAAGTAGACCCTAAATTATGTATTGCCCTTGATGATATCAATGAGGCAATGGATTGTGAGAACCAGGACAACATGGGCGGTATCATACCGTCTGTCATCTTCGGTTATCATGCGGATGTAGCGACCTGGCCGGACTATCCTAAAAAGACGGAATCCCCTCTTTCTCTTGAAGAAGCCGGTACATTGGTCGGTGACCTTGTTATGAAGGAAAATTGTCGTGCATACAAGATGGATTTCACTGACGAGTTGGCCGAGTTCAAGATTACCGACCAGGGAGAAAGCGGCGGCGAATCATATTTAATGGACTTGAATATCATTTCTGCCAAAATGCGGAAAAAGATATTCGGTTTTGAAAATGCCACCAAAGGACGCAAGATGTTCTTTATTGTGACCGATAATAACGGCACGAACTATCTGATGGGCGACAAGCGCCGCGGTGCACTTCGTGCATCCGGTGATGGAGCCACTACCGGGGCAAGTTCCACCGCCCGTAACCAGAATACGCTCCATTATACTTTCACGGCGCCACGCAAATGTGTATATGAAGGTGATACGGAAGACCTTCTTACCGTGAAAGCCGGAGGATGATTTTTTTCTTCATTTATCTGTTATTTGTTTACCGCGTCCGTCTCTTGCTTTCCGGCAGAGGCGGACATTTTGTTTTGTCCTATCCTGGCAACAAAAATCGCAATAGCTTTGCATATCATTAAAAATCAAAGTAGAATGTCAAAGATTACACAGAACTACATCGAGGCACGCAGAGATGGCATAAAATGGCTGAACTCGCAGAAACGGGACTACAGTACCGGTGTGAATATCCTTACTCGTTCCGGATATAAAGGTTTTGTTGCCGCCCGCCTTGCCCGACAAGGAGAAAAGCCGCATACCCGTGAGAAGCTGGAGTATGAAATCCGTCAAATGATTAAAGTGTGGTACCATCCCGACGACCCGCGATTTGAGAATATAGACCTGGCGGATGATGCGGTACCGGGTAATGACGGGCGTCCCGAAACAGTTACGGAAGAAACGGCGGCAGCCATTGTTGCCATTGCGGAAAATGAACTGGCGCGTGAAGCGGATGAGCAGCCTGCCTATCCGCCGGTTATTGCCAAAATCATCTATGATTTCCGTGAATGCTATAACGAGCGTTCACGACAGCATCGGTTGCTTGCCGAACTGGGTGAGACCAATACGCAGGCTGTATGTGCAGAGCGCAAGGATATTGTTGCTCGTATAGGTTACCTTTCCAAACGCATGACTTTACTGGCAGCCGTCAAAAAGCAGTTTGAACAAAACAAGGAACTGCCTTCTGAAGAACAACTGGACGAACTCTATAAAGAGAAGGATGCCCCTAAAGAGCAGCCGGACACCGAATCGGACGATACCGACATCAGTGCTTTGTCGATAGAAGATCTGAAAAAAGCGAAATCCAATGCCAAGAGTAAGATAACCAAAGCAAAGAATATGTTGCTGTATTCTTCAGAGAGCAAGCCCAAAGACGGTAAAGAAAATCCTCTTCCTGATTGCCCGAAACGTGTGAAATACGAGAAGAAGATTGCCGACCAGGAAGCATTGGTAGAAAAAATAGAATATAGACTGGCCGAACTGCAATAATGCTGGTGTGTTGCGGTGATATGAATGAGATGCCGGCGGAGAGTATGAAGGACAATGCGCTCCCTCTTCGCCAAACGGATGCGGCAATTTCCGACCATGACCTGGTTGCGGAAAAACTGCTGCATCCGGATGCCATGGGGATGTTGGTACCCGGCAGGGACAAACATTTCTATTCTTCAGGGGCATTCAATCTAATTCAACTGATTTTCTATATTCTGAAACAGACCGGTCCGGCACATCTGCTGCTTACTACCTATTCCATATCCATGGACAGTATTGCGGCGCTTCATCGCAAGACGGAAGCGGGTGAACTGTTGTCGGTACGGTTTCTGATAGACAATCGGGTACGCAGCATCTCACCCAAACCATTCGATTATCTGGTAACTACATTCCCGGACAGCTACCGCTGCCTGGCGTTGCACGCGAAGGTAGCATTATTATATAATGAGAATTGGAAGATTACCGTAGTGGGTAGCCAAAATGCTACTCATAACCCGAAACTGGAACGTGGGATTATCCATACTAGCCCGGACATTTTTGATTTTGACTTTAAGATGTTAAATGATGAATTTGACACAGCAGCAAAGTGATGAAATAGAGAAGATGGCATATCGTCTTATCCCACCGGGCTTGATTGCCATTAATATAGGTGTGGACGAAACGGATTTTACCCAAGAACTCCGAACTCCGGGTACTGAAATACGGGCAGCTTTCTATCGCGGGCATCTTCGTCAGATGGTCGAAGTACGTGAAGTAATCATCAAATCCGCCGTCAATGGCAGTAATCCGGCACAGCAGGAGCTGATTAAATTCTTTAAATCGCAACAGCAGTATCTTGAGTATGAATAGTAATCTGACAGCAGCCAAAAGCAAGGCCGCACTGGAGGAACAGTCATACGAGCTTATCCGCCAGCACATCATTGACCCTGAAAACAGTCCGTTACCGGAACATTTGCAGGTACAATGCAACCGGGTGTTACAGATAGCCCGTCTTTTGGACGATTATCCGAACGAGAGCCATATCATCAATATCATGCTGGCAAAATACCGTATCTCACGTACACAGGTGCGCAAGGATATCGCCCTGGCAAAAGAACTGTTCAAGACACAGCATCAGTTTGACTGGGATTTTTGGTTTGCCTGGATGATAAAGGACCAAGTACAACTTATCCGGGATTGTAAACTCAAGGGCGACCTCAAGCAATGGAACAATGCCAAAAAAGTGCTGCATCAGATGATTGGCGAGAAACCAGCTTCGGTTGAGGACCCACGCCGTATGGAGAAGAATGTTTTCTATATTCAAATCAACAGCATGGGGCAAAAGGTGGATATTCCTCTGAATGCCATCCGCAACCTTTCACAGGAAGAGCAAAAGGTTTTGGTCGATTCGATGTATACCCCCATCGATGATGCACAAGCAGAAGAAATAATGAACTCATAAATATATGAAAATATGATTGATACATTGATTGTTACAATTGTGATATGCATTGATACCTGTAATCTCTCACCGGTACAGAAATCAATTCATTCCGCATTTCGTGAACTGAATATAAAAGAGGCTGTTATCCGGGCGGTAGAAGATACCCGGCAACGGGAGCAGAAAGCCGGTAAACCGTACTGGCATGTAAGAAACTACTCGTTTGTTAATTCAAAATTCAGAAAACATTATGAAGAAATTAACCAATAAACGGCTTATCTCTTACCTGGTTGACCATAAGCATATCGATATGGTATCAGTCAGCAAGACACAAATTGTCTGTACCGTGTCCACCAAGTTCAAACCGGATGAAGTGCCGCAGTTACTTGCGGACACCGGGCAATCTATGCCTCGTATGACTTCTTCCGAAGGTATGAACTACATTGTATTCCCTCGTTATTGATACGACAGGAGAATGGACGAGAACGTTTGGGAAGAGGTCATCAAAGTCAACCCGGCGCAGGCCGCATTTCTGGTAATGCCGTATAGGAACGGATATGTCATCTATTCACGCGCCACTGGTAAATCATTCATTACCGGCGCCGTGATAGATGACAATATCCGGCTTATGCCGCGCGGCATTACCACACTCACCCAGGCCACCATCGGCCAGGCGCTCACTAAAACGTTGCCTTCAGCTTTCAAGATGCTGGAGATGCTCGGTTACAAGCAATGGGACCCGGTCAGCAAGACCGGCGATTATGTAGTTTGTCGCCGCCCCATTGAGGGATGGTACAAACCCTATGAGCACATCATGTCTTATGAATACGGCATCAGCTTCAGCAACGGGCACATGCTCTATATCCTTACTCAAGGTGGCAACAGTCGTGGCCCGAATGCCGACTACAACATCACCGACGAAGCGCTGACGCTCGATAAGGAAAAATTTGACCAGGAAGCTGCGCCTACCAACCGCGGTAATGAGCATATTTTTGGGCACAAATCGGAGCATCCGGTATTGAAGCATCATGGCAATACCTTCTTATCTTCCATGCCTTATACTCCCGAACAGAAATGGCTGCTTGAACCTGCCAAATATTATGAAGAGGAACGAGACATCCGGCTGTTCGATGTCTGGAACAAGATTGTGCGGTTACAGATGCAGCTTATTGATGCACGCATTGCCGGTGATGCAGGGTTGTTCAAGGAAATCTGGAATGAGACCGTTCGTCTCCGTCAAAGCATTACACCATTCGTCTCACGGGACGGTACGCTATTTATCCTCGGTTCTATCTTCGACAATATAGCTAATGTGGGCATGAACTACATCCTGAACCAGTACAAGGTGATGGATAAACTTTCCTTCATGATTGAGATATTGAACTATATGGTGGATAAGATTGATAGCTGCTATTACCAATTGGATGAACGGCATGTGTATTACAACGCGACCAATGACGACTATATACGGGACTTTGCCGAGGATACCGGCTTCGATTGGAAACGGTTAGGCAATAACGATGACAGCCGTCGTGACCTGGATTGTAATCCGAACCAGCCGATAGAGCTGACACCTGACTGGGGTTCGGCAGCTTCTTTCCTTGAAGTGGGTCAGGAACGTAACTATGACTTCGTGACGAAACTGTTGACACGTGAGCCGGTGGATAACAATATCAATGAGTTCTTTGTCAAGCGTGACGAAGAGGACGACACTATGGTGAACGCGCTGATGGATAAGTTCTGCCACTATTATCGTAACCATATCAACAAGCACGTGCACTATTACCGTGACCGCTACGGGGATGCACGCCGTGCCAACAACAAAAAATCCTACAATGAGCTTGCCGTTGAGCGCCTGGAGAAACACGGGTGGACGGTGGAACAGCACACCCATGCAGGAATGGAACCGCCACAACATGATAAGTATTTGCTTTGGGCTTCCATCCTGGCAGAGAAAGATGAGCGGTTCCCAAAGAAGCGTTTCAACGGCTCGAAATGCAAGTATACACTCATCTCCATGAATAACACCCGTGTCATCGAAGACCGTGAAGGACGTTTTGCCAAGGACAAACGCAGTGAGCGTAATCAGTCCATTCTTCCGGAAGAAGCCACTCATTTCGGAGACGCGGTGGATAAACGCGTATGGACGAAGTACGGGCATTTGCTTAGGCAGGCTTACGGGTTCGTGGATGCGCGTATCTGATTAACCTTACATACATTCGCAACAGCAATCGCAATGGATATGGCAGGACTTGCAATCTTTGCAAAGACAATCGCAACCTTTGAGGACAGGATACTGTACTGAATAAACGTCCGAGGGGGTGTGCCGCCTATCATATTTCCTTTAAAATTGTGAATTTTATTAACAGTTGGGATAGGGCGCGGTTGGGAGAAACGTCCGTTTCTCTTTCCATTCGGATGGAAAGCGGGTGTTATGTGTTCATATTTAGCGGAATATCTTTTTAATAACATTCGTTAACGGTTTCCCGGGCGCGCAAAATTCGTACCGAGAAAGCTGGTAATAAATCTGTTTTCTCGGTACGAATTTTGCGCGGTTAAGCGGTAAGAAGCAGCGGCTTCTTGGATCTGTTTGCATCCATGCAGGTACGCCCGGTATTGTCTATTCAAAGGATGTACCGGGCAGAGCGGTATAGTTTTCAACTATGTATCGCAGGCTGTTTCCTTTTCTGATTGTCGCCCTTTATCTCTGTCTCCTATCACCACGCAGTTTCGCTTTTTTGTGCTGCAAAGGTAAATGTTGACGTCACTGGCTCAAGTTCGGGCTGGCGTTTCATAAAAAATCTCCACCTGTACAGGTCGTATTCAAGCCGTTCCGGTTTTCTGAAAAACTTGCTCTTGCTCCTTACAACACCTTTTGATGCAGCGTAAAAAAGGCGAAACATACCGCGTAGCGACAGGCGACGCAGAAAAAAAAAGCTCCAATCAGGGAAACAGCCAATTAGATAAGGCTCACACCCGGAAGCTCAAGGTTCAACATAAAATTTGCAGCATTATGAAAACATTCACTTACAAACAGGCTATCGAGGTTTTGAACAAATATTTCAAAGGTTATAAGGTACTAAAGAAGTTTGACGGCATCAGGGAACTAAGTATTCTTTTTCGGGATGCGAACGGCAAAAAGTGGGAACTTCTTTCAACGGCCGACCCCTATTTTCAGACGGTAGAGGATTTTGTAATCATAGAGGCGTAATAATTTAATACATAATATTTTTATGGAAACTTTGTTTGACAGTGCTTGCCGCTACATGAGCGATAGCGAACTGATATACGAGATAACCAACAATAAGAAAATTGTCACCGAGACGGAACAGCAAAGCGGGGAATATGATTTGAACGGTTTATTCTCCTCGTTGACACCCGGCCGCAAAAAGGTGGCTACGGCTGCCATTGAACTGTACAGGCGGCTGCAAAGCAGGTATAACGGACAGGACGCTATCCGTTGCAGTCAGGATATTAATGCGCTGATGTATCCGTTTTTGTGGGATTTACCGAATGAGGAACTTTGGGTACTGGCTTTAAATAACGCTTCACGGGTGATAAAGAAAGTACGGGTGTCGGTTGGCGGCATAACTCAGACGGCGGCGGATGTAAGGCTAATCATGCGTATATTGGTGGAAGTATCCGCAACGCAATTTGTCGTAGTACATAATCATCCGAGTGGGAGCAAACAACCCAGCAGGGAAGATGAGAACGTAACGGAACGTTTGAAAAAGGCGGGTACTCTGTTTGATATTCATATGATAGACCATATAATCATAGCAGGAGATGCCTATTACAGCTTTGCCGATGAGGGACGCTTATAGGGGGGGGGAACGGGTGCGGGGTGGCGCCCGTTTCCGTTTGCTCGCACACTCACAAACGGAAACGGGCGTAAAGAGATATTTTTTTATTTTTCCGTTCCTTCAACCACGGAGAGGGACTTGTTTAAAGTTAAAAGGATATAATTTTATATCTTTTGTTGGATAAATATTTGCTGGATATAAAATTATATCCTATCTTTGTAGCGTAATCAAAAAAACAATATGATATGCCAACAGTTTTAATTTTATTCGGATTGAAATTTAAAATCTACACAGCGGAACACCAGCCACCGCATTGCCATGTCACCAGCCAAGACGGGCAAGCCAAGTTTGAAATCAGAGACGAAGTCAAATTGATAGAGAACAAAGGTATGAAGCCTAAAGACTTGAGTTTGGCAAGAGCGATTTTAGAGGAAAATCTGGAAATTATTCAGGAAGAATGGAAAAAATTGCATGGGGATTTTTAATCCCCCATGCTTCCCAATATAAAGAAGGAGGTTGATATGAAGATTATTAAATTATGGTTTGAAAATGGTAGGATCTATGTAACCAATGACAAGGAGGAGACTTTGTACCAATCTTTGAAATTCTATCCTCGCTTGTTAGTGGCTACCGATGAGCAACGTGCGAAGTATGAATTTGAACCGTTTGGTATCCATTGGGATGACATAGACGAAGATATGAGCTATGAAAGTTTCTATTACGATGATACTAAAGAACCGACTCCTGGTATTCAAGACGCTTTCTTGTCTAATCCGGAACTGAATATTTCAGCTGTTGCTCGCCGGATGGGGATACAGCAAAGTTTGTTGGCAAGTTATATAAAGGGGACAAAGGTGCCTTCTCCGGAAAGAAAGAAGCTGATACTGGACACTATACATGATATTGGTAATTCTTTATTGGCTGTATCTTTCTGAGTTTATAAGTAGACAGATAAAAAAGGTTTCCACGAGTTGGGAACCTTTTTTGTTACATACAGACGATATATAGGTAAAAATTACATGACTTCATTTGTTATATCAAAAATAATCCCCATATTTGCAGTGCGAAACAGTATAACCCTGATTGGTTGTCGATGTGCATCGTATAATGCTCACAAGTTTGCGAGCTTTTTTTATGCCCATACATTAACCATTTTACTGACGTCAGTAAAATGATACATACGAATTTGGCGGCTGCCTTTCCCACACATTGTTTTGCCTCGGCAATCATCATTGTACTGTTTCGCGACACGGGATATGGCAGCCGTTTTTCTGCCTTTACGCGAAACAGTACAATGATATGAAAAATCAAACATCCGGTGCGCTCATCGCACCAGAACCCGCAGGGGTCAATGTATCTGAGAACTTGAAAGCTCTGAACGAGCAAATGAATAACCTCCAGCACAAGTACTACCGTGCCTTGGCTCCCGACTGCGAAAAAAACACGCGAAAAGTTTGCGGATTCAAAAAGAATCATCATCTTTGCAGTGCTTACCATTTGATACAGGCGAGAAGGCTCGCCATAGTTGCTGCGGGCATTTTTTATGCCTATCAGTTTACATATAGTTCCGTCCCGTGTGGAGCGTTAATGCGCCCACAGCCTGTATCAGGTGGTAAGCAACGGGGAGCGGAACTTTTTTTGTTCCCTTCCCGTAATAATCAACCTATTGTTTCATTTTAATTGCTTACCAAAATGAAAAAACAAACTTCAGGTACATTGTATGTACCGCAATCCACAGGGGTAAGTGTACCCGAAAGTGTAAAAGCTCTGAATGAGCAAGTGAATAACCTCCAGCACAAGTACTACCGTGCCTTGGCTCCCGACTGCGAAGTCAAGACCGAAGCCGACAGATGGTATTTCCGTGCTATCGGCTGGACATGCGCCAGCCTGGTGTTCCCGCCACTGGTCATCGCTGTCGCATTGTGCGTTTACAAGGCAAAGAAGTGCCGGAAAGGAGGCGAGGCATGAGCAAACATAAAAAAATCAGCGAAGATGGCATATTTGTAACGAGCCAACGCAGTCATTCGGCTACCAACACCGATGAATATAATTATATGTTGTGGTATAATGGTAACTATATAGCTTGCGATATGTCTGCCGATGAGTTACGTGAAATCATTGCCTGCATGCAAAATGCCCTAAAGGTTAATGAGGAAGGAGGTGAGAAATGAATACCGAAATCAATAACATTGTATTGACCTCCTCCATCAGCGAAACCATCTCGATTTTGCAGAGTGGCGGTGCTTATGCTTTTTGCAATTCCATAGACAAAGCCACTGGATTAATCCTAGACTTAAAAGTCGGTAATAAAGTTAGTGCTGATGACATTATATCCGTAATAAGTGATTTGCGTATCGTATCATCCATGATAAGAAATTTGACTCCGGAAGAAGAGAAAGGAGGCATACAATGAGCAAGAAGATAGGATTCCGTTCTTATCAGGTCGATGAAGAACCGGACAAGCTGGACGAATTAGAGAAGCAACAAGCTGAACGGCAGAAAGCTATGGCTGACTTCCTGGGACAGAGCTATTCACCCATCGGTACCACTTCACAGAAATGTTACAAGACCACCGCTGAACTGGTATATGAACTGTCGAACATCATCGATATTGCTCCGATGGAGCTGGCCAAACAACTGGCTGATGCCGGGTACCATATAGAATATTTGGCGGGACAGCCCTACTGGGTGATGTACGAGAAGCCATAAAAACACTAACCGGACATTTTTTTATTTTTAAAGTCTTTGCTCGTGAGAGTAAGGGCTTTTTTTGTCCTATGATAGCGGATGGCAGAATTCTATCTTTGTGACAAAAAAGAGATATGATACGTTTTTTTACAAAATTCGTCGGTACCTACGGGTACGATTCACTGAAGGAGTTTTTCCTTTCGATAGCTCCGAGCTTCAAGTATAACCTACAACTTCCTGCAATATCCTTCAGTGCCATTACCGCAATAATCAGCGAATACATAGGTATCACTCCTTTTCTGGCAATGACCATGTTGGTGGCGATTGTTTCTGAGATGTGGACGGGTATCCGGGCAAGCAAGGTTCAGGGCATAGGTTTTGAATCTTTCCGCTTTTCCCGGTGTATCATCAAATTGTGTATCTGGCTGGCCATCATTTACATTATCCATTCTTTCTATCTGGAAAGCAAGGCTATGGCGGAAGGTGACGCTGTCATGCTGCTGGCTACCGTATTCTTTTCCATCGCCAAAGTGTTTGTCATGACCTGGTTCTGCGTGGAGCATGTGACCAGCATATTGGAAAACCTTGCCGTTATTGATGGAAAACCGAAGGATACTCTAATCAGACAGGTGGAAATATTATGGGTGACGGTTACGGACAAATTCAAAAGGAAAGGTGATGGGACGGAACGCTAAGTGCATATTCCTATGTGCGGTTATCACACTTCTTGCCGGCTGGACGGGATATTGGTTTGGTTCCCGCTTCCGGAGTATCGTCCGCGTTCCGGAAACGGTTGTCCGCCATGATACGATACGTCCCGAAGTGCCCAAACCGAAAGTGATTGTCAGGGAAATACCTGCTGACGTGGATACGGCAGCTATATTGGCTGACTATTTTGCGGAGAAGCATTATCTAGATACAATCATTGAATATCCTTATCTGCGAGTGGAACTGGCGGATGTAATATCACATAACGCCTTGCTTGACCGAACGGTAGCGGTGGATTATAGGCAGCCGGTTGTTCATAACAATGCTTTGACGGCAAGTATCTTGCTGGGAAGTCATAGTTACATACTTTTGGCAGGATACCGCCGCAAATCCTGGGAGTTTAGAGCCGGATATGATTGGTATAACAAGGCTATGGTAATAGGTATATCTAAAGACATAAAAAAATGGTGATACAGGGATTGGACGATGGAGGAGTGTATTTTTCCGGTAATTTGACCGATGTGGCCATTACCGGTATAAACGAGTATGTTGATATCAGTCTGAGTGTGGCGGGTACCTATATAATGAGTTATGAAAGGTTCTATCCCGTAGCGGGCAAGGTTATCCTGCCAGATTTCGACAAACTGATAAACTGTTATTTCACTCCCGCTGATTTCTCAGCACTGAATGATTTTTATACGGGCGACATACGGAACATCTACATTTATTGCCGGGACAAAAATACAGCCGTGTCTCGCAGTGTAACAGTTTGGTATTCCAGAGGCAGGGTCTCAACCGGCGTGCCTGAACCCGGTATGATTTATAGCCGGTATAAAAGCGTAAATACCGCTATAGGCCGGGAAGAATACTTGCCGTTCTTTGCAGATGCCGCCATGACATTGCATATCGGTGTGGCGCATGTCCGTAATGGAGTGGAGAAATATACCCGAAAATCCGTCGCGCTGGGTGGACGGACCGGCATGCTTGCTTTTCGGGTGTCTCCGGCGAGGATTGCATCGCTTTCCGGGATTTCTGCCGATGCCATACTCTATTATGACGTGACTGTTACAGCCGGTATCGGCAGTGCGGACCAAATCAGGTACTGCATGGACAGGCATTATTACCGGAATACAAGTAATTTTATCTACCTCAACAGCTTCGGATTACCGGAGACTATCGCCTTGACCGGACTTGTGGAGTATAATCCCGAACTGAATGGTGAAATCGTGTCGCTCATGCAGGAAGATATAAGGATAGACCCCGGATTGTCGGATGTCAGAACAGTAAACAGCGGTTATCTCAGTATTGCCAAGTACAAAGCCCTGACAGATATGATAACGTCCGCTGATATCCGTGTATATGATACTGCTGGGCAGAGAAAGATAGTGGTTACGGATGTGGATCTGCTGCACAGGCGGAGCGGAAGCGAGATGTTCAGCGTTACAGTGACATACCGTCCTTCAGAACGCGGTCACATGGGATTTGAACGGATACGCAATGACAAGAAAGGTATTTTTGACCGGACATTCGATTATACATTTAACTGATTCAATATGGAAACAATACGCAGAAATCTGGCTTTGGCCGACATGGATATCCGCACGGACGAACGCGGGCGCCGGCGCATCTTTTCAATCAAGTTCGTCAGCAAGGAAGGCAGGGTGTATTTTATTCCCCAGGCATACGCATGCGGTGCAGGGCGCATGAACATGAAGGAGTACCAGCTCCGGGGCGTACAGCCCTGTGATTGCAAGGGTAATCCCGAAGGACACCCCTACCCTGTGGATATCGACCTGATATTAGAGTATAATAAAATGAAAATCGTATTCTGATGAATATACTGTTTAATTCAAGCGGCATTCCCCTGCTGATGCAGTCTACATACATATTCGGTGAGACGACGGGAACACCGCAGAAAGATATGAAGGACCGTGCCCGAATCCTGTCGCCATACGACTTGTCGAATGTCTCCTATATAGACATCGACGGGGTGAAGGTGCGCCCATGGGGAGACGAGAACGATTTTCCGCAGAAAGCGGCCGAGGAAATCGGCAACACCAGCGTGCTCAATACCGGATTGAAGTTTCTCCGTAACCTGACTCTCGGCCAGGGTATTTATCCATGCACAGTGGCCGGTTACGACGATGGCGGCAACGAGATGCTGAAGCCCGTTACGGACAGCCGGGTACAGGCTTTTATTTCATCCCGGAACGTGCGGCGCTACATGGAGAAGGTGCTGCGGGACTATTTGAAGTTCGGCAACGGCGCCGTCCAGTTCGTGCCTTCAGCAACGGTTAACTCTTTTGCCGGAGTCAATCCGGTCAATGCTCTTTATCGACGCTATTCCGAGATGGACGAATACGGTGCCTGCAAGTGTATCGTTTCCGGCTATTGGCCGCAGCATCCGGACAAGGGGCAATACACCAGACTGGATGTATTGTCCGAATATGACCCGCAAATGCACGCCGAGGTACTGAAGTTTGCCGGAAAGATGAAGGATGGTTTCATCATGCCGGTGCGTGACAGCTGGAGCAATGATGACCTTTACGGTATGCCTATTTGGTGGCCTGCCTACGTCTGCGGATGGGTGGAGATAGCCCATCTTATCCCCCATTTTCTCAAAAAAGCCTACAAGAACCAGATTACCTGGAAGTGGCATGTACAGATACCGTATTCCTATTGGGAGAAAAAATATCCGTCCAAAGACTATTCGGCCAAGGAACGTGAGGCGGCCATACAGAAGTACATGGACTCTGTGGAGCAGAACCTTTGCGGCCCGGATAATGCGGAAAAACCCATTTTCTCGCATTATGCCGTGAACGAGATGAACGGCAGGATTGAGGAAGAATGGAAAATCAAACCGCTGGAGAATAAATACCAGGGCAGTGATAATCTGCCTGTGTCGGCAGCCGCCAACTCGGAAATCCTATTCGCCCTAATGGTCAATCCCAATGTGCTCGGTGCCGGTATGCCCGGCGGTACATACGCGGGCAACCAGGGCGGTTCCAATATCCGCGAGGCATTCCTCGTAAATATAGCCAATGCGTGGATTGACCGGCAGAATATCCTGGACCCGATAGAACTCTACATAAAGATGAACGGTATGCCGGAATGTGAGTTGCGTTTCCGCAATACTGTTTTAGTAACCCTTGATACTGGCAGCGGTACCAAAAAAACATTGAGCTAATGATATTCAGTGCAGAAAAATGGAACAACGGCAAGGAGTTGAAAGCGGTGATGAAGGTGAACACCGCCATCTCCTTTGACATGATGGAAGCACCGCTTCGGAATGCTTTCCGGCAGTACCTTGTACCGCTATTGGGCGATGCGATGGCGGGTGAAGTGGTTGAGATATACAGATTCGGTCCGAATCCGGATGTACTGGAACAGAATACTGAAGGGGCAACCGAACGGGAGCAGCTGGACAGCCGCCTGCTGGAGATTTGCAAGCGGGCAAACGCAAACCTGGCGTTCTGGAATGACTTTGATGAAATCAGCATGCGAATCACCGATGCAGGCTTCCAGCGACAGAAGTCTGACAACAACGAGTCATTCCAGCAGGTGTACAAGTATCAGGAAGATAACCTGCGGACATCGTTACGGAACAAAGGATTCAATGCGCTTGACGAACTACTTGAGTTCCTGTATACCCATATAGCGGAATATCCGGAGTTCGCGACCTCGCAGGCTTATCAGGACCGTAAATCCGCCATCGTTCGCAGTACCGCGGATGTTAATGACGTCTGTTTTATCAATGGCAGCCGGATTATTTTCCTGCGTTTACAGCCGCATCTGAAGTTTGTCGAGGAAATGCTGCTTCAGCCGGCTATCGGTGACAAACTATACGAACATTTGATTGACGGGCTGGTCAATCCTTCTGAAGATGACGGGCGGCGGAAAGATGTGGAACGTCTGCGCCTGGCCTGTTCCCGCTACATTGTTGCGATGGCGGTCAGACGTCTGTTGATGGAAACGGGCAGCATAACGGACCGGGGACTGTACTTCACTACGGTACAGCCTGGTGAAAAAGGCAATGAGGAAAGGAAACCCGTTGATGCGGAACGAGTAGCTGTACAGATTCAGAACCTGAAGGCGGATGCGGATATGTACATGACGGCTCTGCTACGGGCGGCACGCTGTTATTTTTCAGAGCTATATGCCGGTGATCCCAGGAGGATATTCGACCGGGATAATAACCATAAACGTACATTCTGGACATGAAAGAGCTTCGCATTGAATACTGCAGCCTTGGCATCCGACGTGAAGTGACGCGCCCGGTACCTGAGAAATGGGAAGAACTGACACCGGAACAGTTCCTGCTCGTGTCGCAGCTGTATCTTCAGGAAATGGATGAATCATTATTCCTGAAGAAGTTCTATTCCCTGCCGTCCGGAGCCGGTTCCGATAATTATTACAGGTATAAGTTGGGCGAGCTTGTAGAGTTCATCAGTAACTGTCGTGTCCGGATGGACCATTTCATACTTTCCGATGTAGCGGGGCTCAAGGCGCCGGGTGAACGTCTGAAAGGAATGTGTTTTGAACATTTCATGCACGTGGACACGGCTTTCAACCGATATGTCCGTGACGGCAAGGATTCATCATTGGATATTTTCGTGTCAATGTTATATCTGAAGGGTAACGAGTATATTGTCCTACCGTCAGGCAGAAAAAACGGCTTATTTAGCCGTCAGAAACCCCTGATATTGCAAAAACGGGTAATGAAGGTGGCAAAGATTGACAGGCATATCAAATACGCCATATTCCTGAACTACGTTTTTGTCAAGAGGTGGCTCTCGAAAGCTTTTCCTTTCCTGTTTCCGCTGGATGACGAACGGGAACCGAAGGGCGGGCAAAAGAAGCCGGCTGCACCGTCGGTCAATTGGCTCGACATATTCGATGCCTTTGTCGGTGATGATGTGGCGGTCATGGAGAAATACCAGGCAATGCCGGTGGCAACTGCATTCCGCCTACTTAATAAGAGAATACGTGATGCTCAAAAACAGAAAAAATGACATTTTCAGAGTATATAGAGAAATTGGCCGAAAGGCACATTGACATCCGGCACAAGAAGAACGGTGAGGTGCACTTCCTCTCATCCGAAAGGGAGAAGCATACGGCATTGGACAGTGTGCTCCATTATCCGGCGGTGATTCTGGACCGTGGTTACGGATTCGGTTACGGCGGTGGTCCGGGAGCTTATAAAAAAGACCGGAATTACCTGTTGTTTGTAGTGGAACATGTATCCGACACTTCCGATTACGTTCAGATAGAAACAGTTCTTGAAAAGTGTGAACGTATTCTTGACGAGATATTCAACCAGATACTTGAAGACAAACGGAAGAACCGCCAATGGCTTGCCTTCTCACTCGAAGAGGTGGAAGCGGATTATGTTGTAAATTCCGATAACCAGCTCTACGGAGTCATTGCGGCAATACCGTTGTCCGAGCCTTATAAATCTATAAACTGCCGCAAGGCTTTTTTATTGGATAGAACTTTTGACGAAACTTTTGATAAAACTTATAAATGATATGGCTACACAATCTTATGAACAGTTGATTTCCGGAGCAAATAAAATCAGGCAGAATGAACTTCCGGAATCCAATACGGCCGCACTGGTCGGAGAACAGCTTCTCCAAATGGTAAACAAACAGCAGGAAGAGCATCAGCAGAGGGTAAAAGGAACTACCGAGTACAATATTTCCGTCCAGCATCCGACTTCGGGAATCGACGGAAGCAACAAGTACAGTCTGGAAGGCGCCATCGCCCAAGTCCCGCAAGAACTTAGAAATATCGGGCTGAAGGTGTCATTCGTGAACAGTGCCGGTCAGGTAGAAACATGGGAATATCAGAACGGAACGTTCACTAATATTCTAAGTTGGACACAAAGTGGAGCACAGAAACTTTCAGAATTAGTAAAGACGAATGATGCCACCAAACAGAAAATAGGTGTCTATGGAAGTAAAAAAAGGAAATTCGATTGGCAATTCGGCGCCAGCTGGTATGTATCCAATGGTGTATTGGCAAGGTACGGTTATAATGCATTCTACTCAGAACCCCTATGGTTGAATGCCGGAACATATATAATCGATAACAATCCCGGTAATGTACAATATTTCCTTTCCACGGAGTATCCTGATATAGGCATTAAAGCCGACATTGCGAATTTGGGACAATCGGTCACTTTATTGGAGCCGGCATATCTGATGCTCAACAATCCGACAGCCAACAGGGATATTTCAGAAATGACGATTGACATTTACGAAAGTGTTATGACGGAAATGCTGGAACAGCAACGAAAGGATATTACCGAAACTATGGTGCATACCCGGAGAAAAATCAGCTTGGTGGAAGGACTGGTACCCACCTTTAATGCTGCTGGTGCAGGCCTGACCCTGTTTGTTCCACTATATGACCGGGCGGATAGAGAGTTATATATAGAGCTGCCGGAACTTTATTCCGCCGGAATACGCTTGTACAGAAATGGTATAAATGACTCGTATCTATCCCCCGTTTCAGAGAGAATTCAGATAAGAAAGGGCAGCTTCAAGGTGGATGTCGAAACGACAGGATTGGACATAATATTCTCTTATATGGGTAAGGCGGTTACCGAAGAAACCATGTTGGATATCAACAAAATCAGCCTATACCGTCTTGACCATATTGACATTGATATACAGAAAATAATTGGCGGCCAAATAACGAAAGATGTCAAACACCGTTTTACATTCAATGTTCAACGAAGCCCTTATATCAAGGATGATGCCCTTGTGCTGCCAAGCGCTTATGCATGGAAGACGGAATGGTATTATGTGAGGAAAGGTGTATATAAACTGGAAGGATTCAAAAACGAAGCCTTTCAAAATGCAGTATTGATACAGGCATGTGTTGAAAAAGAGTCGGATATTGCAGAGGGATGCAGGGCCGTGACTTTCCAATCAGTCCTGAAAGACGGCAACAGGTATATTTATGTAACAGAAGACGGATTCATACAATTGCCGGATAAGACCTATTCTCCTGAGAACTCCGGCGCTTGTTATATATATGACAGGATAACTGCTGTAGCAGGAGATGCCGAAACCTCACCTGACGGAGAACCTGTCGTTATAGTTGATATTACGGACCGTTTTAGCGGATGGTTCATCCCCTCATACAATCCTAATTTAGTGACAACCGATGCCTACGCGGATGTTCTTCCCGGTGCAAGAATAAGGGTATCATTCAATGCAGGGTGGTATGGAACGGGCTTTTTCAGCTCTCGCCCTTCTGACATTGATACTGACAAAAAGAATTTTGGTCCGTTGACTCCCGGTGCTGTCGTCGTTGCGGATTTCAGTTATATGAGACTTAATTTCGCCAATATCAATAAAGTAACCGATGATATGATAAGGGAGCTTGAGATGAACCTGCATGTCACACTTGAGATTCCCAAAGAAAAGGTGATATTGGATAAAATAGAGGCGCCTAAAGTTCAACCGGAGAGCTTTAATATTGATTTACCAAGATTCGGGCGTATCAATATTATAACGGATGAAGGTGATCCTCTATCTTTGTGGCCTGTTGATAAAAGTACGAAACACCATACCAGGATAGAATACGATGATGGAGCAAACACATTTGAATGTTATTCTGACACATCCTATCAGGGAAGCAGTTCATTGGGATTGCCACAGAAGAACTTCAGACTGCGGCTGTATTCGGACGACGGGCTTACCCAAAAGAAGAAAGTGAAGTTCGGTTCCATGATTGAAACGAACCAGTTCAACCTGAAAGCCTTCTACACGGACATAACCCAATGCAAAGAACCGGTGATATACAGGCTGTGGCTTAAAACAAAGATGTCAAGGGACTTTGATGCACAGTTCCCTTGGTCAGACAATTTGAAGTTGTTCTCTTCCGTTACCGGATGCTATTACGGTTTTCCGGTGGAGATACGGGTAAACGGGGAATTTTACGGTCTTTCTTTCCTGTTGAACAAGAAAGACAAGGACAACTATCTTATAGACAGCAGTGATAAGGGATTACTTGTATGCGGTGAAACAAATGCCGCCGGTTTCTGGACAACCTATGACAGTACCAACTTTGCAGATGAGATAGACGACGAGATGTCGGAAACTACTGTATCCGCCATGAGGGATTTCATTGAGGAGTTTTGTGCAAGGGACATATCCTATATCCGGGAACATGCTTCCGAAAGGCTGTATGTGGATGACTGGATTGACTATTACATCTTTCTTGAGGTTTTTGGAATTGTGGATAATTATGCCAAGAACCTGCTGTTTTACAGTGGTGAGGACAAAATGAAGTTCAGTGCATTCCTGTATGATTGTGACTGGTCTTTCGGGTATAATGATAGGAGTGGAGTGGAATATAATGCCTTGACAATGAAAAAAGGGACAGCTCAGGCTGTCGACACATCATTTTTTGAGAAGTTTGTTTCAATTTTCTGGATAAGAATTGTAGAGCGGTTTAATTATTTGTATAACAGCGGTTTTATAAACTATGAGGCTGTAAAGCGTGAATTTGTCAATATTCAGTCCGGTATTCCATACTCCGTCTTTGCAGACGAAATGGAGAAGTGGCCGAAAAAGTTTGCCGCAATCACTGATACCCCCAAGTACGGGTATGCTCCTAAATTGCTTCTATGGTACAAAAAAAGAATTGAATGGTTGAAAAATAAACATTTTCTGCTTGGGAATGTGACTTATTTTTAAGAGTATTATTCATCCCGGACCGTGAAGTGCCGGGATGAATTTGTGTTAACCTTATTGGAAAGTAGGATCAACCCCATTATCCAACACTTCAATACTGACTTCAAGACCGCTTGTGTTTTCTGCGACTGAAATTGTATTAGCCCACCTTCTCGGCACATCACTTTCCACAATCAAATGGTCTCCCATATTAATCATCGTATGACAAGCCAAATGTATGGATGCAAGTGCCGTACATATATCCTGTACAGACATATCGTCAGTAGTGGCCACACTCCACGGCTTATTAGTGTATGAAGTACCTTCTACCTCATTGTCTATATTTTCGCTTCTGAATAATGTAGTGGTATACTCTTTCAGAGTAATAACTCCATTGGTAGGAGCGCCTGTAAAAGAGATTTTTATTTTTTCTCTGGTGCCATAATCAGTGCACACCTTAACCCCTTCACCGAAATAAGCACTCCCGACAAACGGGAATACAGGCTTAATCATAGATATATTATTTCTCCAGGTTTTAAGCAGAGAAGTATATTGCGTATTAGTATCAACGACAACAAGCAGCCCTTTGTCTGCATAATCTTTGATGGCATTTAAAATCCTCTCTCTGTCTGTCGTAGTAGCGGTATCATGGGCATACAGAGCAAGATGCTTTTTATACTTGACCGCTTCATCAAGTAAAGACAATGAATAATCTACCAACTCTGCATTATCCATTCCGTGCCTTGGGATATACCATCTATTAGTGCCGGCAGTGATAAACCTGGCTTCACCGTTGAAATACTTCTGGCCGGTTGTTCCGATGGAATAATTATAATACTTGGATAATATTACAGCACTATGGGCATCCATATAATTCTCAGGAGGACACCACCCCTCGGTTTTCAGCCCTTGAGAAATAAAGTATTCTTTGGCCGATTTGATTGTATCTTCAAACTCAGCATCACTGAAGTTATTACTTCCTTTATGCGGGTTCCACCCGTGCGCTATAAAACCATTCCCGGCTTGTATTAACGACTTGAATTTCTCCTTGTCCTGGATAGACCTGTTTTTATATATAAAGGCATTAAGACAACAGGTAATTGGAATACCCATTGGGTTCGCCACGTCACACCAGGAAAAAAAGGCATCAATGTAATCCAGCATTATACTGACTGATGCTGTTTCTTGTAATGTCGGTATGTGCGTGTCTAATTTGTTTAACAACTTTATCTCTTTATTGGTCTCTTCTATTTTTTCATCAATAGTTGGAAAAGTGTATGATATAGATACAGTTGCATCCAAATCATATCCCTTATAAATTATATAAGGATAGTCAGATGGTGACGGCGCAACAATCTGTTTGCTGCCTGATTCAACCTTATTACTTCTGTATATCTCTTGTACTCCATCCGTATTATTATCACTTGACTTGCTGAAATAAACCTCAGTCCAAGCTGCTTTAGTATTAGCATAGTCAACATTCAAGGTACTGTTGTCAGGAAATGTATTCTCTAATGACTGAAATTGCATCTTAAATGGATATATATCAACATTTATCTCTTTGCCGCCAATACTATCCTGTATGTCAGAGATAATTTGGCTCTGCTCTTCTATTTTCTGATTAACATTTTCAGAAACCTTATTGATGTCGTCAAATATGTTTTTATTCTCACCAGCAGATATTGTCGTTTTAATGCTGCTGTCATCTACTGCCTTAAAAAGTATATATGGATATTCTGACCTATTAGGAGTTTTACCTGTTCTACTAATAGTTTCATGATTCATCCCTTTAACGACCAAATCAGGATGGAAGTATTGTTGGCCTTGATATGGAGATACAGACGAGAACGCCAAGAATATAGTTTGCTTATTCGGGTTATCAATGTGAATAGTACAATCTTTCCCTTCGGGGAAAATATTCTCAAGGGATTGCCAAACTGCCGATGGAGAAAGTTCTAATGTTATCTCTTTGTCGTAAGTTCCATCTATATCAATCTTATCGGCGTTTAAGTTGAATATATCATTATCAATTCGTTCAATCATTGCCTGATTGGGTATTTGCTTCCAATTGCTATCCTTAGTAAACGTCCCGCCCTGGAACTCCCATGTTTCTACTTTTCCATCTGAATTGATGAATGACACCTTCAGCCCGATATTTCTAAGTTCTTGCGGGACTAAGGATTGATGTCCTATTACTATAACGCTGTAATACACACCTTTGCGAAATCTTTTAATAAGTAAGTTTATAGATTATGGCAAAAGCAGAAGTTTTATTCAAGATTATCCGCAAATGGGAAGGCGGATGGAGTGACCACAAGAACGATAAAGGTGGTAAGACCAACATGGGAATAACCTTGTCAACTTGGAAATCATGCGGTTATGATAAAGATGGTGACGGAGATATTGACGCAGATGACCTGCGTATAATTACTCCGGACGATGTTTTTCATATTTTCAAGAAGTATTATTGGGACAGATATCAGGCCGATTTTATACACAGTCAATCCATTGCCAACATTTGCGTGGACTGGGTATGGGCTTCCGGACGTCCTGGTATCACAAGAGTACAACAACTCCTGCAAATCAAGATGGACGGCATTGTAGGACCTCAGACTGTTGCCAGTATCAATCTGGCCAATCAGCGCCAGCTGTTTGAAACTATCAAGGCGGATAGAATCCGATTTGTTGAAGAAATCTGCGAAAGAGACCCTTCACAAGTTGTATTCCGGAAGGGATGGCTGAACCGGATTAATGATTTTAAATTCTCTGTTCATTAAATTCTTGTCCTTTTTCCCACTCTTTTCAGCCTTTAGTTTTGTACCTGAAACTAAAGGCTTTTTTATGGCGGAAGAAACAAACCAAAACAAGCTGGTCACAGCACCGGAATTTAAAAAGAATGTAGGTGCCTGGATGGACTCCATTATAAGCATTTCATGCAATATTCTCCAACTCAGAACCAGGGGAACCGATGAACTGAGCCGTAGTCTGGAGAAGAAAATGAGATATGCCGAAGGGGGTACCGAAGATGAGATAAACCGCATTGCATTTAAATTCAAACAATATGGTGTATTTGTACACTATGGTGTAGGACGTGGATATACCCGTATCAATGGTGTAGTGGTCAAAGGGTATAATCTGTACAACCGAAAAAAGAAGAAATGGAGAAATGAAGACATAAAGTCTGCATTGGTTAAAAAGGGCTATTCCTATGCGGAGATAAAAAAGCAGAAATACCAAACAGGAGTCGGAACCTTTACAGTGTTACGCAAACCGGTTGATTTCATTGACGGGGTAATTAACCAACACATCACTGAATTAGCGGATATATCCGGAGAATACTACGGGGATAAAGCTTTCAAAAAAATACTGGACACATTTGATAAACTAAAAATTCAGAAGAATGGCAAAAAATAAATCAGAGAAAAGAGGTATTTATCTTTATATCGATGGAAAGGAGATAGTCAATGATGTCAATCATATTGAGAAAGAATGCCGACAGCTGACACAACGGCTGAAAACTATGACCATGGGGTCTGAAGAATATAACCGCACCATGGCGAAGATACAGCATTTGCAAGGAATACTCAAACAGCATCGTCAGGAGATAAAAGGCGTTACCGCTGAAACCAAGAAAGCAACTGTCAGTGTCGGCAGCATGGTGGACTGGTTCAATCGTTTTGGTGGGGTTATCTTGTCTGTAATCGGTTTTCTGACTGGATTCACGCTTGCCTTACGCGCCATCAGGGATGAACGCAACAAGTTGGAAGAATCGCAAGCCGGATTGAAGGCATTGACCGGACTTGATGATGACAGCATCTCCTGGTTGACAGAACAGGCTAAGACACTTTCCACCACCATGACAAAGGAGGGATTGCGTGTTCGCCAGTCTGCTGCCGAAATCCTTGATGCGTTCATGTTGGTTGGTTCGGCTAAACCGGAACTGCTTGGAGATAAGGAAGCATTGAAACAAGTCACTGAAGAAGCGATGCGATTACAAGCGGCAGCCAAGGATATTACACTCAGTGAAGCGGTTGACTCTCTTACCTTATCACTTAACCAATATGGTGCAGCAGCTGACCAGGCAGGACGGTTTACCAACGTATTGGCTGCCGGTTCCCAGGCCGGTTCCGCCAATATTGCAAGTCAGGCAAAAGCTATCCGGAATGCGGGTACGGCAGCTGCTTCTGCCAACGTCCCCATCGAGCAGACGGTTGCATTGATTGAAACACTTGCCTATCGAGGCATAAAGGATGAAGTGGCCGGAACGGGATTGAAGAAATTCTTCCTGGTTCTTCAGACAGGAGCCGATGAGACCAATCCTAAAATTGTCGGATTAGATAAGGCCCTGGAGAACCTGAAGAATAAAAACATGGATGCAGGCGCCATTAAAAAGATGTTCGGGGAAGAAGGTTATAACACGGCATCCGTAATCCTTCAGAACACGGAAATGGTAAAGGACTTTACGGCTGCCGTTACCGGAACCAATGTGGCGTATGAACAGGCGGCAATAAACAGTGATACGGCACAGGCAAAATTGGAGCAGGCGCGCAATAAAATGAAACTGGCAGCTATTGATTTGGGGGAGAAACTGAATCCGGCTCTGGCGGTGAGTACCAATATGCTGACCAATATACTCAAGTATTTACCTGGATTGATAGACTGGTTTCAAAAATGGGGCGGTACAGTGGCTGTAATGCTTGTTCCTGTTGCTTTATATGTAGGATATTTAAGAACAATTTCCATTTTCCATAAAGCTTATAATACAATCTTGGCTATAGGTAAAAGTATGCAGCTTGCTTATGCTGCCGCCATTGCTACGGTTAACGGACAAACTATGCTTGCCGTCCGTAATATAAATACCATGACGGTTACGCTTCAGGGACATAACCTGATGCTTAAAATTTTGAAAGCAACAATGTTTCTGAGTACTGCGGCAACGTCTTTGTTTACGGGAAATCTGCAACGTGCAAAAAATGCCATGAAAGCGTTCAATGCCGTATGTTCTAAAAATGTATATGTAGCAGTTGCAGCTGGTATTACAGCTATCGCTATTGCCATATATAAAGTGGTGACCCGTACAACTGAAGCTGAAAAAGCTGCCAAAGATTATCAAAAACAATTATATTCCGAACGTTCTGAACTGAAGAAACTTACTGATGCCGCACAACGCGCCGGAGACGGAACCAAACGCCGTAAAGAGCTTATTGATGAAATAAATTTGAAATACGGGAAATATCTAACAAACTTATTGGATGAACATTCCACACTTGAAGATATAAAACAAGCCTATCAGGATATTAATACTGCTATGCAGGCCAACATCGCCCAAAAGGTTATGGATGAGAAGGTGGAAGAAATCAATCGTGATATGCTTGATAAAAAAGTGGATAAAATGAATGATATACGGGAAATACTGTTAAACATGCTTCCTGCAGGACAAGTAAATGTTATTACACAACGCATTGATGAAGTTACCAAAAAATATGTTGATGCGGGTAAGAGTGCCGGATATATATCCAAATCATTGGATTATGGTTTACGCAACACTTTCCTAAAAGGCGTATACATTCCCGGAAAATTGAAAAATAGTATAAAGTCTTATGCAAACACTGTCATTAAAGAGGCGGAACGTATCAAAAAAGTTAAAGATGAACTGGCTGCTTTCGTTCCGGGAGTGGGACAAACCAACGAACTTCCTGAAGTGGTTGTAACAGGGAATGTACCGAAGAAAAAGGAAAATAAAAGTGCATCGGTAACTGACTCTTCCAATAAAGATAAGTTTGCCGAAGCAGAAGCCCAATACTATCATCGCATCGCTGAGATAAAGAGAAAGTATCTTGCCGATGATAAGATAACGCAAGAAGAATACAACAGACAGGTGCATGATGCTGAAATGCAACTGCTCAGTGATAAACTAAAGGTCAAAGGATTGGAACCAGACGAAATCCAGCGTATCAATGACCAAATACTTGATGCGGAAATAAAGGCGCGTGATGAGCTTCGCAAATTTGATGAACAGTCTGCCAAAGAAGAAGAGAGACGTCGTAAGGAACAAGGTCAAGCGACCTATTCACGTCTGGAGAAAGAATATCAAATGCGGGTACGAGCGGCTACTATGTACCATTATGAAAACAAAACTTCTGAAGAAGAATACTTCAATGAGTTACGTAGGTTGCAGAATGTGTATTATGCAAAAGTGCTGGAAGATGCTTCCGTGAGTGAGGAACGCAAACAAGAAATCCGTGAACAGAGTAATGAAACACAAATGGCAGATGCCAGGAAAAAGTATGAAGCTGAAGTCGAAGCGTTCACCAAAATGAAAGATACAATGATAGATGTATCAAAGCAATTAGGCGAAAGCCTGGCAGAATTCTTCACCAGTGAAGAAAAAGATTTCGGTGAATTCATGAAGAATGTGTTGGTCATCATGTTGGATACACTCGAAAAACAACTGATTGCCACTCAGGCTGCCGCTATTGCCGAAGTTTCGATTAAAGATATTGCAACCAAAGGGTTTACTGGTATAGCCACCGCGGCCGCTAAGATAGCGCTGATTACAGCCGCTTTTGAAACAGCAAAAGGTATATTGGGTAATTTCTACACGGGTGGCTACACCGGTCCCGGCGATTGGAACCAGCCGCAGGGCATAGTCCATTCAAATGAATTTGTCGCCAATCGTTTTGCTGTGGCCAACCCGAATTTACGGCCGATATTCGACGCCATTGATGTGGCACAACGCAGTGGAAATGTCGGCAACCTAACAGCTGAAGATATAGCAGCAGTGGCAGGTTCCGGAAAGAGTACCCGTACCGTACCGGCCAAGACACCTGCTGCCAGTGCAACAACGACTACCAATGACCCGGCGATAGTGGCAATGCTGATAGATTGTACCCGTATGCTTCGCAAACTTAAGAATCGCTTGGACGAACCGTTGGTAGCGGAAACTTATGTTACCGGTAAACGGGGTATCAACCAGGCTCAAAAAGAATACCAAATGTTGAATAACAATAAATCACGTAATAAGCAATGACCGAATTATATATTGACGGACAATTGGCTGTTCTTCCTGAAGGGTTCAGCTTTACATTTACATCCGAGAATCCTTATTTTACCCGTAGCTCTAATTATTCTATGGATGTTGAGCTTCCCATGCCTGCCAATTATGTTATATTTAAGCATGTCAATCGTTTGGATGTAACAAAAGAAAAGACCATACTTCCGGCTACGCTCATCGTTGATGGTAAATGCCTGCTTTATGGTAGTGCGGTTTTGTTGTCTATAGAAGATACATTGGTAAAAGTACAGCTTGTGTCAGGTAATGCGGAATTTAACCTTCTGACAAATGATGATATTTATATCGATGAATTAAAATTGGGCGGCCCCTATGTTCCCCCCACACCGGGGTTATTTCAGTTCTTCTTACCGGAATCGGAAATGACTACCGTCTATGGCTCGGTAGATGAAGTAGACGGGGTTTTCTTGCCAGTGTTTTACCAAGAAGCAAAAGAAGAAAACCTGGTCAATGCAGTTACGTATGAAGAGGGAACAACCAACTTCAATCCTTATTCAAGTTACTTGATAGGAAGTTTCCAACCGTATCTGCTTACAGTAATCAAAAAACTGATTGACTATTTTGGATATACTTTTGATACTACTTTCTTTGACAACAATTTCTTGCGGAACATCTATATATGTAGTGCAGTAAACTCATTCCGTATCGAAACTGCATTGCCACACTGGACTATTTCCGAGTTTTTTAACGAGTTGGAAAAGTTTTTAGGCGTAGTTACTGTTGTGGATGAACAGTCCAAAATCGTACGCTTTGTTGAACTGAACAATTATTTTTCTAATCCTGATAAGGAAATTATCAATTACACTGAATTACTACACGAATTTACAGTCGACATAAACGAGGAGAAGAACGATAAGGATGTAACCTCTGGCAATGTCGGTTACGACCTTCCTTCCACTTCCGATGATGGTTACTTCCGACTGGATCGGAATCTGTTGAAAGCCGCTAAGAAAATAGAGTACACCCATTATCAGCAGATGAAAAATGCCTATGACGGCATGGATAAGGCAGAACGGAAGAAAGTAATATTTGTCGTAGGTAAACGTTACTACATCAATTACAATGAGAACGAAACCGACATTCTGCGTGAGGTCAATCTTTATGCAGACTTTGTCCGTCATCCGGAATCTGATGATACGGATGTCGAGCTGAAAATAGTCCCTGCTAAGATTGTACAACATAACCGTGGTACATGGAAACGGCTGCAACATAATTTTGATGTGGTACGGACCGACACCAACCTGTTTTTGAACATTCCCTTAATCAGCTATTATCGCAAAAATTATAATCCGGACTGGATAATCAGTCCGCAGGGAGAAGGGTTCAATATCCAAGAGGCAATTGACGGTGATATCGAGTTGCCGGAGAAGCAACAAAAGAATGACCGTATGGAGATAGCCTTCAACACTGGAATATTTAACCGGCAGAACGTGACCTCCAACGGACAGACAAAGCCTTATAGCCATGCCTATCCTTTCACTGACTACCAACAGAAGACCGAAGCACAACTCACGGAGTTCCTACCCTATTCTCTCAGTTTGAACGATGTTTGTCCAAATAGTATGGGGCGCCGACTATCCAATCTTAAAAAGTTTCATTCGGATATTCCTTATACTATCCAGTTCCAGACTGATAAATTACCGGATGTGAATAAGGTATTTCTCATAGGTAACAAGCGGTATTTGTGCGAGAAGATTGAAGCGGAGATAGATGCGGATGGATTAAATAAGGTGTTGAAGGGGACTTTTTACCGTATAGAATAATTTTGCAGTATATTTTAACTACAAATTTTCGTAGTAAATTTGCTTAATACGATTTTTCGTAGTAAATTTGTCGTGTTCAAAAAAATAAGCGATATGAGAAAAAAGAGATTAAGAACTCCACAACAAAGACTGAAGCTGACCAAGGACGAAGAGGAACTGATACGGTGCATAAGAAATTATCAGAACTCTTTCCCTAACGGCTACCCACAGTTACTTTGGTATTGTCAAGAACTATTTGATAAGTTAGTGGATTTACCAAGAGATTAAAAACAGAACCCACCCTCGAAAGGGTGGGCACAATTACCCATAAAAATATAGAAAGATATGGAAACAATGATTGTAACACCTCAAGCTGAAATGACAATGAAGCAAAAGCTTCAAGATATTTTAATGATAGTATCATGGCGGGAGATAGCCCGCAACTATTTTGGAAAGTCCAGTTCATGGCTTTATCATAAGCTGGATGGCATAGATGGTAACGGCGGCAAAGGGGAATTTTCTGAAAAAGAAAAAGAGCAAATGCGTGGAGCTTTGTGTGATTTGGCAGATCGCCTACGCCGTGCTGCTGATAATATTTAAGGCTACGGGACCATATCCCCCGATTTGAACAAGAAGTCACCCGCCAGCCTTCGGGTGCAACCTCAATCTCGCTTTCTTTATTATGGAGAAAGCGGGATTTTGTTTGGAAAGTGCATTGCATGGCTTTCTGAATGACATAAGCCAGGTGCACTTGGCATGATGTAAATTCCGGTGATGGATTGAAAGATACTTCTCGGTCAATCGCGAGACCGTAAGGTTTTTAATGACAATTAAGAGGGCTTCCACGGGTTGGAAGCCTTTTTTGTTTTCTATATATTGGTTCTATGAAATATAGGTTGTTAGAAATCTCCACTTTTCTTTTGTTTTATCAATGACTTATCTTACTTTTGCAATCAAGAAATAACTACAATAAAGACGTGGGGCATACGGATTTAATTGTAAAAGGTATAAATCGCGATTAATAGAGTTTACTTTGTAGCAACATGCCCCGTTGTGAAGAGTAAGCTCTATTTTTCTATTCAAATGGAGTATTTCAATTTTGAAGATTTAGTAGGTGATTTAAAAAATCTGAATGAAGAACAGAAATATTGGATGGTACGTACCATGGGAGGTGCTTATTACGGAGAATTTATAAGAGGTAATTACATCGCCGTTGGGTACAATAATATATCATTAGGAGATTTACAACACTTACCAGAAACAGATAATGCAGCCAAAGAAGTTTTGAAAGCAATGTTTCATCACCGTTATCCTGATATAAGAAACTCCGGTTATCCCGTTGCTCAAATTCTACGATTTGCTCGTGATATACGACAAGGTGACGTTGTTATTATTCCATCGTCAGGCGCCAGTCATGTTGCAATTGGTATTATTGATGGAAATATGTATGAGGAAAACACACCCATAATTGATGATGAGCATCATTGTGATTTCAAAAAAAGAAGGCATATTAAATGGAGATATTTTGGTAGAAGAGCAACTCTTCCTCCCGCCCTACAATTAATGTTTACTTCCAGGCATATTTTATCCGATGTAAGTAATTACGCTTCTTATATAGACAGTGTAATTCACGATTGTTATGTCAAAGAAGATGTTATGAATTTAGTTCTAAAAATTCGGACTCAAAAAGAAGTATCTTTGGATGACTTTTGCGATTTAAAAGCTGTTTCATTGTTAATTGACGATTTTTGTCAAAATTACAATATTTCCTCAGAAGCTCCTTTGAACATGAAAGTTCAAATGGAATCTCCAGGATGGTTACGATTATCGACTAAAGGAATTGGGAAACTATTGCTTTTCGGGTTATTTACCACAATACTAACTGGCGGAGGAGTTAAATTCAATAAAAAAGATGGACTGGACATCTATACTAACGGTATCGGTGGAATAATTAATGATTATCTCGATAGGAAAGCTGATAGAGAATTAGTAAGAGCAGCTGCACGAGCAATGGACTCTCTACAAATAAAGACTCCTGAAGATATGCAACCAATAATTGAAATCTTAAATGCCAAAAACGAAGGTAGGCGTAATTATTGAACTGGCAGGTAGTAGAAGGGAATAAGCAATAAAGCAACCAAAACACCGATTATGATAATTCTATAATCGGTGTTTTTTTTGTATGTCCAATCCCATGTAACGAAACATACAATTCCTTGTATCAGCAGCATTGTACTGGTACTTATTACAAGAAATGTACTTGCAAATGCTAATATATTTCTCAGACAATCGAACATACAGATTATGATTATGCCGACAAATATAAGGCAAAAATAAATATCTCCGATATGTAGGTATGTTAAAAGCCCAATAGAGATACTGGAGAAACAAAAAATCTCCGCTTTTCTTTATTGTTTGGTAACTTATTCCGACCTTTGCAGTGCCCTTATAACATAGCCACACGTTTATCAATATGAATCCCTTTTCAAAACGTAATCCGTAAAACCGGGTTAAGGTGTGGCTATACCTTTGGGCGCGTTTTGATAAGGGATTCGCCATATAATACTATGACTGAAAAACAAATAAAGATAGCAGACAGACTGTTAAGGATACTGGTGGAACATGATGGACGAGTCAACAAGGATAGCGCACGTAGCCTATTGCTTAAAGAGTTTACCGAAAGAATGGACAGGATAGACATCAACTTTGTGTTCGACACGTTGATAAACGACTATAAGCTGGTTGCCCTGCTTGGTGAAGGTTGGCTCCGGCTGACACCGGAAGGAGAAAAGATGGCACGCAGGGGGATGAAGAATTATCAGCAAAAACTATCCATAAAGGAATGGTGGAAAGAAAGCAAGACCGCTGCCATTCTGATTTCTTTAGTTTCTACACTGATAGGGTCTGTCATTACCGTTTTAATAACTGCATTATTAGAAGGGTGAAAATGCTCCCCAATATGAAGGGAGTCACTATGAACAACAATACAAAATATAATTTGAACTTTTTCTCCATGGATGATTCTTTTCATACAAAAATACGATAAATAATTGAAGTTGAAGCGGAGAAACAAAAAATCTCCGCTTTTCTTTTTGTTATCTGTCAACTTATCCCGACCTTTGCCATTACCAATCCATTGAATATGACCTATACCGAAAAAAACGAGAATGTTACATTCCAGCACGAAGGAGTCGAAATCACCATCAGTAAAAGTAGGATTTACGATTCAATCGCTCGTTCCCTACAACGAAGTATTGCTGGTCTTAGGATAGACATCGAGGATAACACATATCCTATCGAAGTGGAACATGACTATTTTCTTGCACACGAGAAAGAGTTCATAAACAAGTACAAAGACCGATATGTCGTCATCAAGGGGAGACAAGTGGTAGCCGACTATGCGGATGAAAGAGAAGCCTATAAATGGGGAGAAGTAGAGTATGGGACAGGGCGATACATCGTTGAACTTTGCAGCCCTTATGGTAAAAATCACATGGAATATGGTAGAATATAAGGAGGGGGTATTTACCCTTCGGAGCAAGTCACCTCGCTTTCACCAAATCATATCCAACTGTGCGGTGGCAAAGAGTATAAATACCTCTACGAAAGCCAAAACCTATAAAGCCTTATGGGATACCGGTGCATCAGGTACCTCTATATCTTCAAAAGTAGTGTATGAATTGGGACTTCAGCAAACTGGATTACACACAGTAAACCATGCTGGTGGAAAGATGACAACGCGTTCATTTCATATCTCTCTTTTTCTGCCTACACTATGCCGCATTGATTCGTTAGAAGTGGAGGAAGTATCTATGAATGGAGTGGATGTTATCATCGGGATGGACGTTATATCCTTGTGTGATTTTGCCATAACACGTGAAGGCGATCACTGCGTATTTTCACTCAGAACCCCTTCACTGAAAACTATTGACTTTACTATAGATTCAGATACGTAATGTAAAATTTGTATTTTCCTCTATAAAAATCTCCGCTTTTCTTTTGTTAGCTGGTTAGTTATTCTGACCTTTGTTCTATAATATAAAATAAATATCCAATGGAAACAATTATTCATTTTATTATTTTTTTGACTGCGGTTATTGAAATCGTTCTGCTTGTTCGATTCTTTACATTATGTAATCATGTAGAGGATATTAAAAAGAAAATGGTACCAAACGAAAATTTCCAAGCAATGTTCTTACTGTATTGTTCGGCTGGGGAGAAGGAAAAAGCCAAAGAATTACTTCTCCATGAAATGAGTTTGGATAAGATGTTTACTACTGCTTTCTTCTCCGTTCTTCCAGAACATGATAAAGCAAAACAAGCTATTTTGACTAAGTATGAAAAACTGCTTAAAATGGTTGATGTGACTCTCGATTTTGAGACTGTAGATAAATATTTGAAAGGATGATAAATGTTGGAGCGGAGATAAAAAATCTCCGCTTTTCTTTTGCCATTTCAAAATAAACCTGCATCTTTGTGGTGCGTTACATTTTGACAAGGCGAGACTGCTCGCCAACTTTTGCCGTTGGCATTTTTTATGCCCAATGGTATCATATAGTTCCGACCCCCGTGTGGAGTGTGTAATGCCTCCACTGCCTTGTCAAGGTGTAACGCAACGGGAAAGCGGAACTTTCTTTTTGATAAGTTTTCTGATTTTTTTGGGAGAAAGTTCCTTTCCCGTCTTTTATTGGATTATTGCATTATTCAATATATTGTTTTATTTAATAGCGTTACATTATGACAAAACCAAACCAAAGCACTCGCGGACGCTACGTATCCGCAGAGAAGGTTCAAGAACTGTTTGTCCTGTTGGGTATCGAATTGTGTTCCGGGCGTAAACGTATCCGTGCAGCACGTAGTGAAAATTCTATTTCCATCTATGTCAATGGTGGGACAGTCAACATCACCTTTAATGAGAAAGGAGGCAAAGCATGATGTTCTTTGTTTACCACTTGCAGACCTATGCACCGAAGAACCGGGCATGGAAAAAGGTGATTGACTATATAGAGAAGTATAAGGACATTCTTATCAAAGATGAACTTTCCCTGGATGCGCTCAAACATGAATTATGTGATGTGGTCAACCGGATTAATACGGACCACCCCAAGCTGAAACGTATACAATATTCTGCCCGTCCAATTGATAGTGGCCGTACCATACGTATTGAAGCTTATGTAGTGAGTGGCGGATTACCAGACACGATATTCATTATTGATATCTGTAAGGTTCGTTCTGTTTATCAGTTTAGTGAGAAAGCAAATATGCTGGAACAGGAAGGAGGTGAGGTATGAGTACTGAAATCAACAACATCATATTGACTTCCACCATCAGCGAAACCATTTCTATTTTGCAGAGTGGCGGCGCTAATGCTTGTTGCAATTCCATAGATAAAGCCACCGGATTAATCCTGGACTTAAAGGTTGAAAACGAAGTCAGTGCTGATGACATTATATCCGTAATAAGTGATTTACGCATCGTATCATCCATGATAAAAAAATTGGCCCCACAAGAAGAAGGAGGTGAACAATGAGTAAGAAAATAGGATTCCGTTCTTACTATGAGAATGAAAAGGACGAGAAAGAACAAGAAAAACAGAATGAGTTGGAAAAGATAAAAGCAGAACAACAGAAGGCCATAGCCAATTTCTTAGGACAGAACTACTCCCCTATTGGTTCCACTTCTGCCAAATGCTTCAAGACCACCGATGAATTAATATATGATTTATCCAACATTATATCAGTACGGCCGACAGAACTTGCAAAGCAACTGACTGATGCTGGATATCATGTAGAATATTTGGCCGGTCAACCCTACTGGGTGATGTACGAGAAATAAAAATTGTGCGGCTGCATCTTCTTCTGTACGAACTTGTACAGAAAAGTGCAGCCGTATTATTTTGAAAAACAACAGATTATAAACAAGGCGTACGAATGTACGGTCTTTGAACGTTATTTACAGGGTGAAACTATTAAAACATTGCATACCTTCTCGCTTGCTCTCATCCATGACGTGCGCATAAATCATCGTTTCCCGGATATTACTGTGTCCAAGCAATTTTTGCAGGCTGGACAAGTCTTTCGTTTTCCTTAGATAAATAGTTGCAAATGTATGTCTACCTGTCTTAGCCGATATTTTCTTGTTAATCCCCAGTTCTTTGGCAATAGCTTTCAGTTGTCGGTTGACAACCTGATCGCATTGTACATTTCTAAAGAGCCGTCCTTCTTCCCTATCTTCAGCCCACTCTTCCAGAAGTTTTAAGGCTGGTATAGGCATCGGTATTTTAATGGGTTCCGGTTTACAATTCCGGTTCTTTACACGATAATAGGTCAACACATCATTGTTTACTTGCTCGATGCAGAACATTCGGGCATCCGTTATGTGCATGCTCGTAAAACACATGAATAGGAAAAAAGCTAAAGTTAACTGAAGCTTTTCCGGTAATGTTCTCTGATAGTATAACTGCACAAACTGCATCAACTCCTCTTCCGTCAGATAATCCACATCACTTTTTATTCTTTTGATATGGAACTCCTGAAAGGGATTTTCCTCTATATAACCCTTTCTGTAGGCTGCGGTGACATATATTTTGATGGTGGACATATTACGTTGTGCGGTTATCTCTGTATTTCCCAACTCCTTTTTCATATAAATCAGATAGTCGGTCAGATAATCCGGAGTGAGTTCCCGGAACTGCAACAGCTCGTTATATGCCTTGAACTTTTTCATGCAACTCAAGTGGTGCTTAAAGGTACCCACTTCTATGCGCCGGCTGTAGGTTTTCATATATTCCTTCACAAAGTCATGGAAAGTTTTGTAATCGCTCGGGTTGTTGTACTCCCGCATGAAAATATCTTTTGTCAAAGCCTGGTTTCGCAACCGGAACTTCACCAGTATGTCATTGACACGTGCCTTCTGATTGTTCACGATGAGATTAATATCCTTTGCCTCTTTGCTGTTTCCCTTGAGAAGTCCGCTTTTCTCATCAAATTTAGTGGCAGGTACAGATACTCTGCAAGGAAGCATCAGCTTTTCCTTGCCGATATAAAAGGTTATATAGAGTGGAGCATTGCCTTCTTTGGTCAATCTCTGCTTATTTTGAATGACTCTTACCGTACTCATTTTTGTTTTCTAAATTATTTCTATCCACTGAAAAATGGGGCTACGGAAAGCTGTGTTTCTACTATGTTACCTACTTTTTGCACGAATTCTACTGAAAAAGACAAGGTAGTAACTCTTTGATACCCAGCTAAACGACGAAAGGCAAGCAGTCGTTTTATCGACTACTTGCCTTTTCGTTGTGATTCCGTTGCGATTCGGAATATAAAATACTATAAAACCAATACATATAATATTATATTAAAAATCAGATTAATATAAAAATATTATATTGCATACCATTGCAGTGTGTTGTGCAATATTTGAACTGAGTTGTGCAATTTTAGTATATTTGCACAACCGATATAACAGAGAATATATGACTACAGTAAAAGCATTTA
>OGDQ01000112.1_pt1 | contig 68050 bp, 69 predicted proteins | sample 1570451 | NCBI WGS metagenome assembly OGDQ01 (sample SAMEA2582171, study PRJEB24529) | metagenome | biome: Human gut stool | place: China | collected 2011 | reverse complement strand
AATCCACTACCACCACTGTATTGTACGGAATTTTCAGTTCAGAAAATTCCTACCCATGAAAAGTAACTGATTCTTTTCCCAAAACGAAAAAAGACTCAGAGCAGCCACTTTGCATGGTCTCTGAGTCTTCTCACATTGATATACTGCTTTTACCTGTTCAGGATCTCCATAAATTCCTCCCCGGTGATCGTCTCCTTCTCGAGAAGATATCCGGCGAGTTCGTTTAATTTTGCTGCATGGTCTCTTAAGATTCCCATCGCCTTTTCGTACTGTGCCTTCACAGTAGCGATCACCTCATCATCGATCGCTTTCGCAGTCTCCGGTGCACATGCAAGAGAAGCATCTCCGCCGAGATACTGGTTTGTCACCGTCTCAAGAGCCACCATACCAAACTGGTCACTCATACCATAACGTGTCACCATCGCACGCGCCAGCTTCGTTGCCTGTTCAATATCGTTTGAAGCACCGGTCGTAATGGAGTGGAACATAAATTCCTCAGCCGCACGTCCGCCGGTCAGAGTCGCGATCTTGTTGAGTGCTTCCTCCTTACTCATAAGAAGACGTTCTCCGTCCTCCACCTGCATCGTGTATCCAAGCGCACCTGAAGTACGCGGAATGATCGTGATCTTATGGACCGGAGCAGAATTGCTCTGACACGCAGCCACAAGCGCATGTCCGATCTCATGGTAAGCAACGATCCGTCTCTCATGTTCCGATACGGACGCATTCTTCTTCTGATAACCTGCGATAACCGTCTCAACGCTCTCTTCCAAGTCAGCCTGGGATACAACACGGCGTCCCATGCGGACCGCACGGAGTGCACCTTCATTGATGATATTCGCAAGCTCCGCACCGCTGGCACCGACAGTTGCTCTCGCGATCGCATTAAAGTCAACGGACTCATCCATCTTGACGTCTCTTCCATGGACGCGGAGGATCGCCTCACGTCCTTTAAGATCCGGAAGTTCTACCGGGATTCTCCGGTCGAAACGGCCCGGTCTTAAAAGTGCCTTATCAAGTGTCTCCGGACGGTTTGTCGCTGCGAGAATAACAACACCCTTTCGTCCGTCAAATCCATCCATCTCCGTTAACAGCTGGTTTAACGTCTGCTCGCGCTCATCGTTTCCGCCCATGCCGCTTCCGTCACGCTTTTTACCGATCGTATCGATCTCATCGATAAAAACGATACACGGAGCCTTCTCATTTGCCTGTTTGAATAGATCACGGACCTTCGCAGCACCCATGCCGACGAACATCTCCACGAACTCAGAACCGGAGATCGAGAAGAACGGGACATGCGCCTCACCGGCAACTGCTTTTGCGAGCAACGTCTTACCGGTTCCAGGAGGGCCCACGAGAAGAGCTCCCTTCGGAAGCGTCGCACCGATATCGGCATACTTCTTCGGATCATGAAGGAAATCGACGATCTCTTTTAATGCGTCTTTCGCCTCTTCCTCTCCGGCAACATCCGCAAATGTCACGCCGGTCTCACTCTCCGCATAGATCTTCGCATTCGATTTTCCGAACGTCATCGCGTTTCCGCCTATCCGCTTTGCCATACTGCGGCTTAAGATCTGTCCAATCGCGATCATGATCACAAACGGAAGGATCCAGCTGGTGAAGAATGACATGATTGCAGATTCCTTCTGCGGGATCACCTTATCAAAGGTAACTCCCTTGCTGTACAGACGCTGCGTAAGATCCGGGTCGTCCCAGAGACCAGTCTTGTAGATCTGCTCTTTTCCGCTGCTGTCCTTTGTGACAAATACGATCTCACCGTTTGCGTCATCCTTCTCAACCTGTTTTACCTGTCCATTATCGACCATAGTCAGGAACTCATTGTAGCCAACTTCCTTTACCTGCTGCTTCAGCGCAGACGGGAATACGATTCCGTTCAGGAGAACTGTCATCACAAGGATCACGATCATATAATAGAAGAATCCCTTGAACGTATTCAGGTTGTTCGGGTCCGGCTTTTTTCCGCCGTCTTTTGTACCCATATGTTTTCCTCCTTAAATAGTCTGTCCTGCATCCGTTCTTATCGCCAAAAAATATATCGGACCGCGGACAGGAATTTCTGCCTTTTCACATGCTGTTATCAACGGATCATGTGTCCAAAATGACACCCTGTCATCTTGTGTGATTTTTATCCTATCTCAGGCAGCCCTGAAAGTCAATGGAATTTATGGAAGTTTCTGAAATATTATATTTTTTTTAGAAATTCTTTTGTCATTTTTTCATGGAGCGGAATTCAAAAAATCAGCTTGACAAACACTCTTTTCCGTACTATGATACCCATAACCAAACAAGAAAAACCGTTGAGAAAGAGGAGTACATTTTCGATCGTGTTTTCACAGAGAGCTGCAGGCGGTGGGATTGCAGTATGGCACTGGAAATGGAATGGACTTTCGAGGGCAGTCCTGAATTTGAGTATGGACTGACGGCTACCGCAGTCGTTAAAAGGCGGCGTATATGTTGGTATACGAGAAAAGCGGACCGAAAGGTCAAGTTGAGTGGCACCGCGGATATGAAATTCGTCTCAAGCATCAGATTTTAAATCGATATCTGATCCTTGGGATTTTTTTTATACCTAAAGGACCTGCCGACGGCAGCTCCCTACAGATGTATGGCAGCAAAAATACATGCTCTGTACAAGATATCCCACACCACGGCACCTTCGCTCCACACCTCCAACAACTACTGAACCGCATGACCGGATCGGAAAGACCCGGAATGCAGTTACGAATCATCTCAATTAAAAAGTAGAAGAGGAGAACAAAATTATGAAAAAATCGATCAAAGCAATCATCGCAGCAACATTCACCGCAGCACTTCTCGCAGGCTGCTCCTCAGGAACAGGTTCCTCCGCAACAACGGCGGCTGAGACAACCGCAGCTGAGACAAGTGTCGAGGCTACAACCGCAGCAGGATCCGCAGACGCAGCGGATACCGCTCTCACAGACGGTTCCTACACGATCGGCATCAACCAGTTCGCTGTTCACGGCTCTCTCGACAACTGCCGGGAAGGTTTCATCGAAGGTCTCGCCGAGAACGGATTCGTGGAAGGCAAAAATCTTACCGTATTAGAAGAAAACGCACAGGCTGACCCGGGCCTCGCTGCACAGATCAGCACAAACTTTGCAGGACAGAACGTGGATCTCATCTGCGCGATCGCAACACCGAGCGCACAGAGCGCATACAGCGTCGGCAGAAAGAATGATATTCCGGTCATCTATACAGCAGTTACCGATCCGGTCGCAGCTGAACTTGCAAACGCAGACGGAACACCGGTCGGCGAAGTGACAGGAACAAGTGATAAGCTTCCGGTTGAACAGCAGCTCGAAATGATCCGCGCGATCCTTCCGGATGCGAAGAAGATCGGTATCATGTATACAACAAGCGAAGTAAACTCCGCTTCCACACTCGCAGAGTATAAGGAAAAAGCTGCTGATTACGGTTTTGAGATCGTTGAATCCGGCGTTTCCTCCACAGCAGACATCCCGCTGGCAGCTGACAGCCTCTTAGAACAGGTTGACTGCTTAAACAACTTAACAGACAACACCGTCGTTGCTTCTCTTCCGCTGATCCTTTCCAAAGCAAACGCAAAGAACATCCCGGTATTCGGAAGTGAGATCGAACAGGTCAAGATCGGCTGCCTCGCTGCAATGGGTCTCGATTATGTTGATCTTGGAAAGCAGACAGGACGCATGGCTGCCGAAGTCTTAAAGGGCGAGAAAAAAGCAAGCGAACTGAACTTTGAAGTCATCGAGGAAGCAGCTTTCTACGGAAACTCCAAAGTCGCTGAGGATCTCGGGATCACATTCCCGGAGGACCTCTCCAAGAATGCAAAAGAATTATTCACTGAGATCACCCAGTAATAATTCAAACAGACACAATGTCAGGAAGTCCGGCAAAGCATTTCATCCGCTTTGCCGGACTTTGCACCAGAATGTAACTGTAAAAGTAACTGTTCAGCAGAGCTGAACACCCACTGCAATAACCGCGATAAAATAAGGTTATTGATTTTTGGAGGATAACATGGCAATCTTATTAGGAATCTTTGAGGAAGGGCTGATCTACGCGATCATGGCCCTGGGCGTATACATCACCTACAAGATCCTGGACTTTCCGGATCTTTCGGTCGATGGAACATTCCCCCTGGGCGCAGCGCTGACCGCAGGGCTGATCGTGAAAGGCATTTCCCCGGTGTGGGCATTACCGCTCTCTTTCTTCGCAGGCGTGCTCGCCGGATGCGTAACCGGCTTTATTCATGTAAAATGCAAGGTCCGCGATCTGTTTTCCGGTATCATTGTCATGACCGCTCTCTACTCCGTAAATCTTCGGATCGCCGGAATGAAAGCCAATCTCCCGTTCCTGTCCCAGGATACGATCTTCGACAATGAATGGACGAGAAACAGCCTGCCGGCATCCGTGAGACCGTACATCGTTGTGATCATCCTTGCAGTGATCGCCCTGATCTGCAAATTCGTCCTCGACTGGTACTTAAACACGAGATCCGGATATCTGCTCCGGGCAGCCGGAGACAATGACACTCTCGTAACCTCTCTTGCGGAGGACAAAGGCCGCGTGAAGATCATCGGTCTTGCGATCGCGAACGGCTTCGCAGCTCTCGCCGGAGGAGTTCTTGCTCAGAAGCAGGCCTTCTTCGATATCTCCATCGGTACCGGGACCATGGTCTTCGGTCTCGCAAGCGTCATCCTCGGAACCCAGCTGTTCCATCGCTTTGGAAAATTAAAAGCGACCACCGCGGTCATCGCAGGCGCAATCCTCTACAAGGCATGCGTCGCTTTCGTCATTTCCATGCGCATCGTAAAAGCAACTGACCTGAAACTGATCACTGCAGCGATCCTTCTTCTGATCCTGATCATCAGTGATTCCATGAAGAGAAAGGGGGCACATCATGCTTGAATTAAAGAACATCAATAAATATTACAATGCAGGCACCGTGAACGAAATGTGCCTCTTTAAGGATTTCAACCTGAGCATCGCCGACGGCGAGTTCGTCTCCGTAATCGGCAGCAATGGATCCGGAAAGACTTCCATGTTAAACCTGATCTGCGGCAGCATTCCGGTCGACTCCGGAACGATCACGATGGGCGGGGTCGATATCACAAAGATGCCAGAGTACAAACGCCAGCGCCGCATCGGCCGCGTCTACCAGCACCCAGCAATGGGAACCTGCCCGAACATGACGATCCTGGAGAATATGGCACTCGCCGATAATAAAGGAAAACCGTTTAACCTGCTCCCCGGAACAAACAAGTCCCGCATCGATTTCTACCGCGACCAGTTAAAGATCTTAGGACTCGGTCTTGAGGATAAGATGGGCGTGAAGGTCGGCGTTCTCTCCGGCGGCCAACGCCAGGCGATGGCACTTTTGATGTCCACGATGACCCCGATCGAATTTCTGATCCTCGATGAGCACACTGCAGCCCTCGACCCGAAGACCGCCGACATCATCATGGAACTCACAGGAAAGATCGTTGCGGAGAAACACCTGACAACGATCATGGTCACCCACAATCTCCGCTTCGCAGTCGAGTACGGCGACCGTCTCCTGATGATGCACCAGGGACATGCGGTCATGGACAAAAAGGGCGAGGAAAAGGCGAACACGAAAGTAGATGATATCCTCGACATGTTCAACGCGATCAGTATCGAGTGCGGAAACTAATCGGGAAATATCAAAAATCCATTCCAAATCGGCTTCACCGATGGGATTTTTGCCTTCAAGCTTGTGTTTTATTACGGTCAGCGCAGCAAGTGCGCAGACCTACTGACCAGTTACAAAGTATCAGTAAAATCCAGTTACAATACACACACTGAAAATCCCCACACACGGTAACGAAAAAGAGCGATGAACTCCGGGATCCGACATCAGATTCCAGAACTCATCGCTCTTTTTATTCTGTAACTGTTCCTGTGCTTTCCTCAGCTTCTCGAGAATCCCAGCGTTTTCTCCAGTTCTTTCTTAAATGCCAGCACATCCACGGCAAGTTCCGCGATCCGGGCATCCGTCATCCGGCTCACCGGTGCGGAGATGCTCAGGGCGTAGACCGGTTCTTTATGGTAATCCGGAATGCTGACCGCGATGCAGCGGACGCCTTCCTCATTCTCCTCATCATCCATCGCATATCCGACCTTCCGCACTGTCCCGATCCGTTCCATGAGATCCTGAAACTTTGTTACAGTGTACGGTGTCAGGGACACGATCTCTGAGCTGTTCCAGATCTCTCTGATCTCCTGATCCGGCAGCTCCGCGAGCAGCGCTTTGCCGACGCCGGAGCAGTACAGGGGGATCCGGCTTCCGACTCTCGATACCATCCGGATCGAGCTGACGTTGGATTCCACTTTATCGATATACACGGCCTCCGTTCCCTCTCTGCGGACGAGATGGACCGTCTCTCCGGTCTGCTCCGACAGTTTCTTCAGTGACGGATGAACCAGAGAAGCCATGTTCGTCTGTTCCAGGATCTTGCCTCCGATCTCCAGGAACTTCAGAGACAGCGCGTATTTCAGGGATTCCTCGTCCTGCCGGATATAGCCCATATACTGGAGGGAAGTCACGAGCCGGTGCGTCGTGCTCTTGTGGAATCCGAGCTGCGCGCTCAGATCCATGATCCCCATTGGACCATTCTCCGCCAGACACTCGATCACCTGGAACAGGCGCTCTGCGACCTGGATCGGATTTTTTCCTGTTTCTTCCATTCTTTCTGTTCTCCTATCTACCCCGACAGTTCAGTTTTCTGTCAGGTATTTACACGCTTCCCCGTAACTGTTCAGTAGTTACAGTACACGGGCACTCCATGCCCACGCACTGTAACGGGATTTTGCCGATGCTTCGCATTCCGAATCAGCAAAATCCGTGACCACAACGGTATCATACGGAATTTTCAGTTCAGAAAATTCCTATCTGTGAAAAGTAACGTTCAGTACCCTCACAGTTACGATTTTTCTTAATAAGACTCTGTGTCCGGAACCCGGTCTGAAAAATGACCGACGGATCCCGATCACCGGTCCGTCATTTATATGAATCGTGTTTTCTTTGTCATTTCCACGAACTCTCTGTTCGTTCTTGTTCGCGCGAACATGTCCAGGATCTTCTCCACGGACTCCTCCGCTTTCATGGAGTTTGTCGCCTTGCGGACGATATCCACAGCTTCCGCCTCCTCGCTTGTGAGCAGGAGATCGTCGCGGCGTGTACCGGACTTTAAGATATCGATTGCCGGGAAGATCCGCTTCTCGGAGAGCTTGCGGTCGAGTACAAGCTCCATATTGCCGGTGCCTTTAAATTCCTCGTAGATAACGTCATCCATACGGCTTCCGGTATCGACAAGTGCGGTTGCAAGGATCGTCAGGCTTCCGCCCTCTCTCATATTTCTCGCTGCTCCGAAGAAACGCTTCGGCATGTGGAGTGCTGCCGGATCAAGACCACCCGAAAGAGTACGTCCGCTCGGCGGAACGACCAGGTTGTAGGCTCTTGCAAGTCTTGTGATACTGTCTAAGAGGATCATGACATCACGTCCATGCTCTACCAGACGTCTCGCGCGCTCGATGACCATCTCAGAGACACGTTTGTGGCGCTCCGGGAGCTCATCAAACGTAGAGTAGATGACTTCCACGTTCGGTCCCACAACGGATTCCTTAATGTCTGTAACCTCCTCCGGGCGCTCATCGATCAGAAGAATGATCATATGCATATCCGGATAGTTGGTCGTAACTGCTTTTGCAACCTGTTTTAATAAGGTTGTCTTACCTGCTTTCGGCGGGGATACGATCAGACCTCGCTGACCTTTACCGATCGGAGCAAGGAGGTCCATGACTCTCATCGCTGTCGTATTTTTTCCACCTCTGACTTCCAGATTCAGTCTCTGGTTCGGGAAGATCGGGGTCAGATCCTCAAAGTTCGGGCGGTGCTCCACAACACTCGTCGGATAGCCGTTGATCGTCTTTACATAGAGAAGTGCCGCAAATTTCTCTGTCGCGGATTTCACTCTCCGGCTTCCTCGGATGATATCTCCGGTCTTCATGTTAAAGCGGCGGATCTGGGAAGGTGCCACATAGACATCGTTATCTCCCGGAAGGAAGTTCTCACAGCGGATAAATCCGAAGCCATCCGGCATGACCTCTAAAATTCCGTTTGCCTCGATCCCGCTGTCGAGATCCTGAAGATCTGCCTTCGGTTCCGCGGTATAACTCTGAGCACCCTGGTTTCTTGTCTGGCAACCAGTCTGATAGGTTCTTGAGCTCTCCTGAATTCCCTGGGCATCCGGCATGCCGCCCTGAGTCTGGCGGTCCTGATAGCTTCCCTGAGTCTGGGAATCCTGCGCAGATGACTGTCCCTGGTAAGCATTCTGACGGTCCTGGTAGCTGCTCTGGCGGTCCTGGTAACTGATCTGGCGATCCTGATGACCACTCTGACGGTCCTGATAGCTGCTCTGACGGTCCTGGTAATTACTCTGGCGATCTCTGTAATTGTTCTGACGGCTCTGGTAGCTGCCCTGACGGTCATTTCTCATCTGGCGCTCCCCACGCTCCTGACGGTCATTTCTCTCATATCGTTCCGCACGCTCGGTTCTCTCCGGACGCCCCGTGCGGTCCTGGAAGACCGCCGGTCTCTCCGATGCCATTTTCTCCTGTCCCGCACCTCCGGAAACATTTCCAGCAGCCGGCGCTTTCTCTTTCTGCGCTGCCGCCTGCATCGGTGCTGCCGTATTCTCTCTATTTTCATTATTTTCTGCCGGTACTTTTGCGCCGCCGGCACTTTCCGCCGCCTCACAAAGGCGATCGATCAATTCTGCTTTTCTCAAGCCGCTGATATTCCTGATTCCCTGGCTCTTTGCCAGCTCTTTTAACTGGGTCAGCGGTAATGTTGCTAATTTTTCACGCATAATAATACTCCTTCATCCTTATTCCGGTTTTATCATCTCGTTGGGAATCAAAAAAAGATCATAACAGCCTCCCCGTCTCCGGATCCGCTGCCTTGGAACCATTAGATTTGAAACTTTTCTCCGATCGGATCACCGCATTTCAGCGATATCGGAGGACTTTTTCGAAACTGCCCGGGAGCAAAGAAGCAAGTATCGTTTCCAATACTTTCCTCCCAGGCTGTTCTGATGAGTATATCTCATTATAACGCACACATAAAAAAATGGAAAGAGAAATTTTCAGTTCAGAAAATTCCTACCCGTGAAAAGCAGCTTCCCGCTTTATAAACTCCATATGCTCCCTGATCTTCTTTTCATACCCATTCTCCGACGGCTCATAGAATCTCATTCCTTCCATCCCGTCCGGCAGATACTGCTGGGTGACATAATGATTCGGATAGTCATGTGCATATTTATAGCCGAGTCCATGGCCCAGCTTCTCCGCGCCTTTGTAGTGCTTATCCTGAAGATGCGCCGGAACCGGCATCGTCCGCATATTCGCTACAGCCTTCATCGCATTCTGGATCCCCACACAGGCCGCATTGCTCTTCGGAGCCGTCGCGACATAGGCGGCCGCCTGGGAGAGGATGATCTGGCTCTCCGGCATTCCGATCCGCTCCACCGCCTGCGCCGCGCTCACCGCGACCACAAGCGCATTCGGATCCGCATTTCCGACATCCTCGGAAGCGCAGATCATGATCCTGCGGGCAATAAACTTCACATCCTCACCTGCATACAGCATTCTGGCCAGGTAATAGACCGCCGCATCCGGGTCCGATCCACGCATGCTCTTAATGAATGCAGAGATCGTATCGTAGTGGTTATCCCCGTCATGATCGTAGCGAACCACCCGTTTCTGGATACATTCCGCCGCGACATCGATCGTGATATGGATCTTTCCGTCCTCCGACTTGTCCGTCGTGAGAATTCCGAGTTCGACCGCATTTAACGCCGCTCTCGCGTCCCCGTTTGCCACATCCGCAAGGAAATCCGCCGCCTCATCCGTGATATCGGCTCCATAAGTTCCCATTCCTTTTTCCGTATCATAGACAGCCCGGATTACCAGTTCCCGGATATCCTGCTTTTCCAGCGGTTTTAACTCGAAGATCCTGGATCTGGAAAGAAGCGCGTTGTTCACCTCAAAATACGGATTCTCCGTCGTCGCTCCGATCAGCGTGATCGTCCCGTCCTCCACGAACGGCAGGAGATAATCCTGCTGCGACTTATTAAAGCGATGGATCTCATCCACGAAAAGGATCGTCTTCTGTCCGTACATGCCGATCGCATCCTTCGCATTTTTCACAATCTCTTCCATATCTTTTTTTCCGGCGACCGTGGCGTTGATCTGTTCAAACCGCGCACTCGTCGTATGTGCGATCACCTTTGCGAGCGTCGTCTTTCCTGTTCCGGGCGGTCCGTAAAAGATCACCGATCCCAGCTTGTCCGCCTTGATCGCACGGTAAAGGAGTTTATCCTTTCCGATAATATGTTTCTGACCGACCACCTCGTCCAGAGTCGTCGGGCGCATTCTGGACGCGAGGGGCGATTCCTTCTCCATCGTATTTTGTCTCATATAATCAAATAAATCCATGAAAACTGCCTTTCCCGAGTGTTTTAATCGACCATCAGTTCGTCTACTGTAACAAAAGTATACCCTTTCGCCGTAAGGTTGTCAATGATCCGGAGCGCAGCTTCCACGGACGTCCGGAACTCATCATGCATCAGGATGATGTCCCCGTCCTCCGTATCTTTTAAGACTTTTGCGGTCACTTTTTCCGTGTTCTTCAGACGCCAGTCGATGGAATCGACATCCCAGAATACCGGTATCATGTCCACCGCCTCCTCTAGCTTCGCATTCCAGTTTCCGTATGGCGGGCGAACGTACTCCGGCATGACTCCGGTCACTGCCCGGATCTTCTCCCCGGTTTCACAGATTTCTTTTTTGGCATCCGAAAGCGGTTCTTTCGTGAGATCCTTATGTGTCATACAATGGACACCGATCAGATGGCCATCCTCCGCCATCTGCTTTACGAGATCTTCCTTTCCGTCAATGCACTCGCCGACAAGAAAAAAGGATGCACGGATCCCGCGTTCCCTGAGACCGTCCAGGAGCGGCTTTGTATATCTGGAATTCGGACCATCATCGAATGTGAGCGCCACGTATTTTCTCATATCGGTCTCCTTCTCCCGTACCATGTCCGATTCCCTCGACATGACGTTCCTGTCTTTTCGATCTTCCTGCTCCCCTGACTCATTTTCCTCTTTATTTCTTTCATGATACACGTCTCCCTTAAAATCCTTTTCCACACCCTCTCCTTTCCACATTCGCAAGGTCACACCGCACAGGATCAGATCCACAACTACGATCACCAGAAACAGAACGATTTTCTGTCTGAATTTCATTGATACCTCCTGCCTATCTGTTTTCCCATCTCATTTTATAAATATATGCGCGTGATCGTTTTCCTTTCCTCTCCCAAAGAGAAATACACATGACACTCCCAAACAGACAGAACCCCTGAAACAGCGATATTGGGGATCGTCTGCCTCAGGGGTTCTGCGCTCAATATGTATCATCTTTTCCCTTATGGGGATCACGGCCGGAAATGCGGATTTTTTCGCTGTGGCGAGGCAGCGGGCCCTTCGGCCTTCCATTTCTCCTGCGGGCATCCATTCCGCAGAAAAACCGGTCTTTATCACATCCACCACGATGTGAATCTATCAAAGTGGGGGAATCTGCAAATTCAACCAGACAACTTTGCAGCTTTCAAAAGCCGGACGTCGTTGTCCAAGTGGGTGGGCTCGGGATCCCTGTGAGTGGATCCCGGGTCCGGAAAAGGATGGGTACAATAACTAAAAATTAGTTTGTTTATCTTTCTTTTTGTTTTTGTGCTTTTATTATAGGCCATACTTCATAGAATGTCAATCATTATTTCAAACTTTTTGTGTGAAAAAACGTTATATAATTGACAAACAGTTTGTTATATGGTATTCTGAGATCAGTTAAGAGTTTCAGAGGTTTGTTCGCCTCTGCTTTGTTAATATTTTCACGTAATATTCCGGCAGTGTATTTCGGGAGGGAATGCCTGATCCGGTATCTGTCTCCATGGAGGTACACATTTATGGAAATTTCCCAGTATCTTGATTTCGACTTTCTGATCCGTTTTCTCGAAGGGCTCCAGAAATTTCTCGGTGAAAACAGCGAGATCCTGATCCACGACTACCGGAAAGGTTACGATCACACGATCGTCTATGCCCTGAATGCCGCGCTCAGCGGACGCGATGTCGGCGGTTCTCCGAAGGGTGGAATGATCACACAGTTCGGAAAAGATATCGAACCGATGAAGGAAAGTCTCCAGACCTTCTCAAACGGTCAGAAAGATCAGTTTTACAAATCCTTCACGACCCTGATCCCGGATGAGAACGGCAAGATCATCGGAGCTGTCTGCGTAAATCTCGATGTCTCCGACTTTTTAAATGCCCAGCGTGCGCTCCATGCGTTCGTCCAGTATCCGATGCCCCACCATGCACCGATGAGCGACAAAGACGCGCTTGCGACCAAGAATGTGGACGATATCCTTCAGTATTATATGAATCAGGCAGAACTCCTCGTCGGAAAGCCGATGGGACTCATGAACAAAGAAGAAAAGATCCGCGCCCTGGATTATCTCGACCAGAAGGGTGTCTTCAAGATCTCCAAGACGAGCGTACTCCTCTGTGAGACGCTAAAGGTTTCAAAATACACGCTTTACAATTATCTTGAGGAGGCGAGAAGCAGCCGCGGAGATAAGGAGAGCGAAGAGTAATCTCCTGTCAACGGATATTCGCGATCCATTCTCGCTGCCTGCTCATCACTGCTGCATTGAAAACGCAGGGTGAACTTTTTCATTCCAGATAAATCTTTTTTGTCAAAAGGAGTACAGCCATCTTATCCGGTGCTGTACTCCTTTTTTTTACTCTATTTCATCTAAGAACCTTGAAGCACTCCTATCTGCCAATACCAGGACTTAAGCGCAGTATATAAACGAGTTTCTCTGTTTTTATCCGATTACAAAATTCCAGAATTAACTTTTTAGGCTTAATTGAATATTCCATCGGGATTCCGCCTCTGCCCTCTTATTTTCAGAAATATCAGCAGCGATTCTTTAATAAGCCGCCTTAAAGATCCCGATGATCTGCTCTTTTGTCGCCTTTCTCGGGTTGGTCACGCTGCAGACATCCTTCATGGCATTCTCAGCCATAACCGGGAAGTCCTCCTCCTTTACACCGAGATCACGCAGGCGCTCCGGGATGCCGACCTGGCTGCTGAGCTGTCGGATCGCTGCGATCGCTTTTCTTGCCGCATCCATCGTTGATAAGTTTTCCGTAATCTCGCCCATGGCCTTTGCGATGTCGCGGAAGCGGTTCGCATTGCCGATCAGGTTGAACTCTTCCACATGCGGGAGAAGGATCGCGTTGCAGACACCGTGCGGGAGATTGTACATACCGCCGAGCTGATGTGCCATCGCATGGACATATCCGAGGGATGCGTTATTGAATGCGATACCTGCGAGATACTGTCCGTAAGCCATCTTGTCGCGGGCCTTCATGTAAACTCCGTTTGCAACTGCTTTCGGGAGATACTGGGTGATCATCGTGATCGACATCAGCGCTGCCGCATCGGTCAGCGGATTTGCGTTTGTGGAGACATACGCCTCGATCGCATGGGTCAGGGCGTCCATTCCGGTTGCTGCTGTCAGGGCCGGCGGCATTCCGACCATAAGGTTCGGGTCGTTGATCGCGATCTGCGGAGTCACGCGCCAGTCAACGATCGCCATCTTTACATGCCGGCTTGTATCGGTGATGATACAGAAACGGGTGATCTCAGAAGCAGTTCCGGCTGTTGTGTTGACTGCGATCATCGGGCATAACGGATTGCTGGAGCGGTCAACGCCTTCGTAATCCCGGATGTTTCCTCCGTTTGAGGCAACCAGGGCAATCGCCTTCGCACAGTCGTGGGAGGAACCGCCGCCGAGGGAGATGATCGAATCACATCCGTTCTCCCGGAAAACCTGTAATCCGGCTTCCACATTCACATCCTTCGGGTTCGGCTCCACTCCGCCGAATACGGTGCTCTCGACACCGGCATCGGAAAGGATCGTCTGAATATTTTCTGCCATACCGTTCTTTGCGAGAAAGGCGTCCGTCACGATCAACGCTTTCTTTCCGCCAAGGCTCTGCATTAAGGAGCCGGTCTCTTTTACGGAATCTTCACCAAATAAGTTTCTTGTAGGTAAAAAATAATAAGTTGTTGCCATAATAGATACCTCTCTTTCCAACGATTGGAGGAATACTTTTTGTTTGATTACTAAAAGTTTGTTTGTATTCCTTTTTGTTTTGCTCTGGCGTCATGTTATCACGGACATATGTCTTTGTCAAGAAGATTTTCAAACTTTTTGTTTGTTATTTTATTATCATATTACAATTTGTTTTGTTTCTGTCAAACATTCTGTCTCTTTTGCTTCCGGGATCCTGTCGGTTCCCACACGAAATCCCGAGATTGACGAACCCGAAAGTTGCCGCTATAATAGCGTTAATTTAAAATGTCTTATCGCATATCCGGCTTCATTTACCGATTCGATGAAAGGAAGGGATTTCCCATGTTCAGCAAACGAGAATACGAATACGTGATGGAAATTGCCAAAGAAGGCAGCTTTTCAAAGGCGGCGCAAAATCTTTATATCTCCCAGCCGGCCCTCAGCGGAGCGATCAAGAAGATTGAGAAGGAGCTTTACGGCATCCCGCTCTTTGACCGCACGGTGACTCCGGTCGCCCTGACACCGGGCGGACAGTATTATCTGGAACAGACCAGAAAAATCTATGAGCTGAGCAACGAGATCGACCGGCATTTTGCGAATCTCGCCGGAATCCGGAGCGGCGTCATCAACATCGGAAGCTCCGGATATTTCTGCGCTTATTTTCTCCCGGAGCTTATTCGCGGCTACCGGAGACTCAACCCGAAATGCCAGATCAACGTGACCGAGACGGACACCTCCGGCATGGATGACGGGCTGCGGTCCGGCGAGTTCGACATCACGATCGATGTGGAGGAACTGGACCCCGAAATGTTTGAGCGCATGGTGCTCGACTATGAATATATGATCATGGCGATCCCGGCTTCTTTTCCGGTCAATGAGGAGTTGAAATCGTATCAGATTTCCAGAGAGTCCATTTTAAACCGCAGTTTTCTCGACGAGGAGGTCCCGTCTGTCGATCTTTCCCTTGTCGCAAAAGAGCCGTTTCTGATGCTCAAGAAAAACCATGACTCCTACCGGCGCAGCATGAGTATCTGCGAGCATGCCGGCTTCGAGCCAAATACGGTCATGTACTTTGACCAGCTTCAGACCGCCTACAATGTCGCGAGGAGCGGTCAGACCGGCATCATCTTTTTCCGCGATACGCTGTTGAAATATGCGGAAAAAACAGAAAAGCTCTGCTACTATAAGATCGATGATCCTCTCGCAAGACGCCCGATCCTGCTCTCCATGAAACGCTATCCAGGTGTCGGACCGACCGTCGATGATTTCATCAAATATATCATGTTGTCGAAAAAATAGCCCAAAACAAGTGAAAACACGCTTCGCGAGTTTCCCCTTGTTATCGCGGCAGTCGCCAAGGTCTCGCGCAAGCGCGGACTTTGGCTCGTTGTTCGCGTAAATTAAACAACACATCCGGAACAGGGATTTTGCCTCCTACCATTGCACCCCTGGTTTCCGGATGTATTTTTTTGTCTTGATAAGCGTTCCGTGATCACTGATGCCTTATAAGCATTTGCTTATACATCCATATCTGAAAGCGAGTTGGAAGATTTTTTCCACGCGTGATAAAGTAAGCTCAGAAAGAGAAAAGAACATTTCGAACCAAAGAACACTTCAAAAAGCAAGGAGGATTCCATATGAGACTAGCAACCATCAAAACAAACGGAACCGAAAAAGCCGGCATCGTATTATCAGGCGGTGTTCTCCCGATCGAAGCACTGAATGCAGCAAAGGGAACCGCATGGGCGGAGGACATGATGAGCCTCATCCAGAAACAGCAGATCCCGGGACTTACCAAATGGTACAACGAAGGCGGCAAAGATGAGCTTGCAGCAATTCCGGGACTCGTTCCAAACGCAGATGTCGTATACGGACCGCTCTACCGCAATCCGAAACGCATCTTCGGAATCGGTCTCAACTATCTCGACCATGCCGGAGACATTGGCTCCGCAGCACCGAAAGGATTCCCGGGAAGCTTCTTCAAAATGGCTGACACACTCATCGGACCTGGCGATGAGATCCAGCTTCCGAAATTAAAAGAAGCACAGAAGACAACCGCTGAGGCTGAGCTCGGAATCATCATAGGCAAGGATTGCAGAGATGTCTCCGAAGAGAACTGGCAGGATGCCATCGTCGGATACACAACGATCCTCGACATGACTGAGGAGTCGATCCTGAAAGGAAATGATTATGTAAGCGGAAACCCGAGATACTTAACGATCGTCAAGAACTTCCCGACTTTCTTCTCCTTCGGACCGCAGCTCGTAACACCGGATGAGGTTCCGGATGTCCTGAAACTGAATGTACAGAGCATTCATAACGGCGAAGTTCATGCGGAAAACGTGGTCGCAAATATGACACATCGCCCGGCGCGCCTCGTTTCCTTGCACAGCAGCATCCAGGGCTGGTATGCAGGTGACATTCTCTCCACAGGAACACCGAGAGCATTCCACATCCAGGACGGCGATATCGCAGAATGCCGCATCACAGGTCCGGACGGATTCGAGATGGAGCCGCTTGTAAATCCGGTCGTTGACCTGAAAAAGCATCCGGAGAAGGAAGCTTAAAACTTCCGAAAACCATCAGATCATACATAGTCATTTTAAGAGTCTGTAACTGTTCCGTATCTTTGCAGCTGCAAGGAAAAATCCATTCCAGAGCGGCTGAGCCGGTAGGATTTGATCTGCAGTTTTATTCTTTATTGCAGTCTGCACAGCAAGTGCAAAGACCTGCTGAATGGTTACATTCATATGTAATTACGAAAATCACAAACTTATCGGAGGTATTTATCATGGAATTAGGTTTAAAAGGAAAAGTTGTTCTTTGTATGGCATCTGCTGCCGGACTTGGAAAGGGAATCGCGACCGAGATGGCAAGAGAAGGTGCAAAAGTGATGCTCTGCACCGCAGAACCATTTAAGGATCAGCTCCTCGAAGCACAGGCTGAGATCGAAAAAGAGACCGGAAACCGTCCGGAGACTTTCCTCTGCGATGTCAACAAAGCAGAAGATATCGAAGCTCTTGTAAAACACACCGAAGAAACGCTCGGCGATATCTACGCTCTCGTCAACATGTGTCCGGGTCCGAAGCCGGGTCCATTCGAGAGCTTCGATGACGCAGCATGGACAAACGCATTCAACATGTGCCTGCTCTCCTATGTGAGAACGATCCGTGCGGTACTTCCGTCCATGAAACGTCTCGGAGGCGGCCGCATCGTAAACTCCACTTCCTCTTCCGTCAAGGACTGCCTCGACAACCTGATCCTCTCCAACACCATGAGAATGGGCGTTGTCGGCATGACAAAGACACTCGCAAGAGAAGTCGGAAAAGACAATATCCTGATCAATGTCATCGGACCGGGCCGTATCGGAACTGCAAGAATCGAAAGTTTAAACAAGATGCGTGCAGATAAAGCCGGAATCAGCGTATCCGACTACGAGAAGGAAGATCTCAAGAAATTCCCGATGGGACGCTACGGCACGATCGACGAGTACGGCCGTCTTGCAACATGGCTCTGCTCCGAAGCGAATACTTATGTATCCGGTCAGACAATTCTTCTGGACGGTGCAATGACAACTGCTTATTGATATCGGAGGTATGATCCTATGAACAAATTATTCGCAAAAAGAATGGACGAGCTCGCTCCGTCCGGAATCAGAAAAGTAAATGAGAAAGCACTTGCCATGGAGCGCGCCGGTGAGACTGTCATCCACTTCGAGCTTGGACGTCCGGATTTTGACACTCCGGAGTACATCAAAAAGGCATGTATCGCTGATATCGAAAAAGGCGACGTATTCTACACCTCCAACTTTGGAACCATGGAGCTTCGTGAGGCGATCGCGTGGAAGTTAAAGACCCAGAACAACATCGACTACAAACCGTCCGAGATCATCGTCAGCGTTGGTCTTTCCGAGGCCGTATTCGATGTCATGACCGCGATTCTCGATGAAGGCGATGAGATCCTCGTTCCGAATCCGGGCTGGTTAAACTACTTAAATGTTCCGAAGCTTCTCGGTGCAACTCCGATCACCTACACGCTGAAAGAGGTGAATGACTACCAGATCGATCTCGACGAGATCCGCGCGAAAGTAACTCCGCGCACAAAAGCCATGGTCCTCATCACTCCGAGCAACCCGACCGGCGGCGTTCTGGCGGAAAATGTTTTAAAAGAACTCGCTGAGATCGCCATCAAAAACGATATCATGGTCATCTCCGATGAAGTTTACGAGAGACTTTTATACGATGATGCAAAACACATCAGCATCGCTTCCCTGCCGGGCATGAAGGAGCGCACGATCACCTTAAACGGCTTCTCCAAGGCATATTCCATGACCGGATGGCGCCTCGGATACGCTGCCTGCAATGAGGACATCGTAAAAACTGTCAACAAGCTTCACCAGCATGTCGTTACCTGCGCGACCTCTTTCGTTCAGAAAGCCGGTGTTGTGGCACTCCGCGAGGAGAAAGAGGAAGTCAACGACATGGTAAAAGAATACCAGAGACGCCGCGATTACGCAGTTAAAGCCATCAATGAGATCGATGGTTTGAGCTGTCGCTGCCCGAAAGGTGCATTCTATATCTTCATCAACATCGAGAAACTCGGCATGACCGGACAGGAGTTTGCACCGCTGCTGCTCGAGAACGCCAAAGTTGCAATGGTCCCGGGCGATGTGTTCGGAACCGAGGGCGATCACTATATCCGGATGTCCTTTGCAAACAGCTATGAAAATATCGTGGAAGGATGCAAACGGCTGAAAGAGTTTGTTGAGAAGCTGCGCAGCAACTAGGCCGGAACGAATGCTTAACCGGTAAACAAAACAGGATTTCTTTCCTGGCACCACTGGAAAGAAATCCTGACAAATCATTGATAATATTCTACTTTCGATACCCCCTACTTTGCAGGACATACTGTCGGCGGCTTCTGCGGATGGCCGACAGCATTTCCCATTCTTTATCAGAATGCATATCACAGTTACATCTTTCTCTTGCTTCTGTCTTACTCTCCCATACAGTAAAACGTAAACTCTCCCTCTGCCAGCACCTTCCCGGTTTCCGACTCCATCACCTGGGATTTCGTGAAGCAGACGGTCTTTCCTCGCTTCGTGATCTTTGCGACTCCGCGGAGCTCCTTCGCGCTGCTGCCGCGGAGGAACCGGAACGAACTGTCCAGTGTCACGTATTTTCTTCCGTCATTCCTCGTCACAAGTCCTGCTGCGATCTCCGCCATCACAAACATCAGTCCGCCGTGGACTGTCTGCATGGCATTTAAGGAATCCTCCGTAACCTCCGCACACACTTCGGCTGCGTCCTCGGACAAAGCGACTGCGCGGATGTTGTTGTGGATCATGAATGGATTGGTGCGGTTTACGCGCTCCATCTGTTCTACGAATGTTTCTTTTGGCTGTTTTTCTGTATCCATCTTATTCCTCCTGCTGCTCTCTTCGTATTTTTGTGCTGAATGACATGATCTCATCTATTTCGTACAGTTCGCCGCATCGATCGCGATCGCCAGCATGAGCGCCATGACCTCATCCTTCGGATCCACGATGTCGATCACATAGGTATCGCCCCATTGAAACGGCTTTTTTGAAATATGGACCGCCACACAGCACGCCTCATAGACATCATATTCCCACGCCAGAAAGTCTCCCTCACACCGCCATCCGTTGTAATCCAACTCATAGCGCGGCTTGAAAAAGGAAAATTCTTTCTGAACACTTCCGGCCTCTTTTCCTCCGATTTCGATATCAAAACACGGCAAAACCGCAAACAGCCGCTGTTTCACCATGCCGACTTCCTTTCCACTCTTATCATACACGTGGATCTGATGCCCCAGCGCAAAAAATTCCGCTTTTACAAAATACTTTGGGCTCTCATGTTCATCATAGACGTCATAGGTATCGGTCCATGAGAAGACTCTTTGTTTGATCAGTAACTGCATAGTGGCCTCCTTTCCGACTATCTGTTTGCATCCCATCTTGCAAATACTTCCTCCACCGCCGCCAGATACTCCGGCACATGTTGTGATTTGCGAATCTTTTTGGCGAGTTTTTCGCTGTCCGGCACTTCTGCCAGCATGTAGCTCCAGAGATCTTTCATCCGGAACAGAAGATTCCGGTCGCCGGACATGGTCTCGCGGTAGTGTTCAAAGAGGGCGTCATGGAACTCGCGGATCCGCGGCAGGATGTCGGCTTCCAGCTCCGTCTCTTCCTGCAAGATCATCTCCGCCAACGCCGGATTCCGGATCAGTCCACGCCCGATCATGACCGTCCCGACTGTTGGAAACTTTTCCCGAAATTCTTTTACCTTCTCCACGGTAAACAGATCCCCGTTATACACGACCGGATTCCTGCTCTCCTTCAAAATGTCCGTAAACACATCGAAATGCGGGGTTCCCTTATAAAATTCCTTCTGGATCCGGGGATGGACCGTCAGTTCGTGGATCGGGTAGCGGTTATAAACCTGCATGAGTTCCGGCCATTCTTCCACCTCGTTCTTCCCGATCCGGGTCTTTATCGAAACAAGAAATTCACCATTCCGCACCGCAGCATCCGAAAACACCTCATCAAAAAAGCGGTCCAGATCATCCGGGTAGAGAAGAAATCCCGACCCTTTCTTCTTTGCCGTGACCGTTCCGGACGGACACCCGAGATTCAGATTGATCTCCCGGTATCCCATCTCCAAAAGTTTCTTCGATGCAAGAAGAAAATCCCCTGCCCTGTTTGTCAGGATCTGCGGAACGACCGGTACCCCGGCATTGTTTTCCGGCAATACATCCCGCATCTCCTTCACACTCATCCCCTGTTCCGGTCCCGGCGCCAGAAACGGGGTAAAATATTTCTCCACACCGCCAAAATATTTGTGGTGCAGATTTCTGTATGGATAGGTTGTGATCCCCTCAAGCGGGGCAAAATAGATATGCATGTCTTATGTTCCTCGTATCGTTCGTTTGATTTTTCATTATCGTACCACATTTTATTGCTACAGGCAAATTTCTCTCCATTTCTCTGGAAAACCTGTCCCATTTCCACTATACTATAGGTACACGGAAAGATCATCTTTCCGCTACCACAGCACTTTCCTTCTGCGGACCTTTCCTGAGCAACCTCCGCAGAACTGTTATGGCAACATGCGCTTGGCTTGAATATTTTTGGAGGTGTTTACGATATGACAGATTTAAGTATTCATGAATTATCCCTTGGATTCGCTCACGATAAACAGATGCTGACCGATTTTCTCGCAAAGCATCATTTAAATTATGAGGATGATATCGAGGCGGCATTCGGCGTGTTCGATGCCGATGAGAATCTGATCGGCTGCGGATGCTGTGCCGGGAATCTTTTGAAATGTTTTGCGGTCGATGAAAGTCTGCGCGGGCAGAATGCGCTCGGAAGTCTTGTCTCCCGCCTTGTGGAAAACCGCTTTGCCTCCGGTCATTACGATCTTTTTGTCATCACCCGGCCGAAAAATAAGGTACTTTTTACCTCCTGCGGATTCTATCCGTTAGCGGAGACAGAGTCCGTTCTGATGCTGGAAAACAAGAAAAATGGACTCGACAATTTCTATAAAAAGTTTCTTGCCGGAACCGAGGATTCCGACAACATCGGCTGCATCGTCATGAACTGCAATCCATTCACAAAAGGCCATCTTGCACTGATCACCTACGCGGCCAGAGCCTGCGACCTGCTCCACATCTTCGTGGTCGAGGAAAACCGCTCCCAGTTCCCGTTTGCGGACCGCCTGCGCCTTGTCCGCGAAGGAACCGACCACCTTGCGAACGTCATCGTTCATCCGTCCGGCCCATATATGATCTCCAACGCGACCTTCCCGACCTATTTCTTAAAGGAAGGCGAAGACGCCGCAAAGATCCAGAGTGAGCTCGATATCACCCTGTTCGCCTCCCGGATCGCACCGCTTCTTCATATTAAAAAACGCTTTGCAGGGGAAGAACCGTTCGATCCGGTGACGAGAAATTATAATGAAGCCATGATCCGGATCCTGCCGCGCTATGGGATCTCCTTCATAAAGATCGACCGGATCACAACGGAAGGTCCGGATGGAAAGCCGGAAGTCATCAGCGCTTCCCGCGTCCGCAAGCTCCTTGCCGAACAGGGTGTGACAGACGAAGTGCTCTCCCTGGTGCCGGAATGTACTGCGAAGTATCTGAAAGAAAAGTTTTCTGCTGAAAGTACGCACTAAGGCAGGAATCCGTTTCAAATCGGCTACGCAGACGGGATTTTTACCTTCAGACCTACTGAACAGTTACTTCTTTTACAACATGGGAGGTATCCATGAACCTGACTGACGTGATCACCGGCACTCCGGTGACTTCCGAAGAACTCCGCGCCGCGAGAGACCGGCGTGTACTGGAAAAGTGGGAGCTGCTCTCCGCAGGAGACGGCTCCTGCCTTGTGGAATTTTCCTTAAATATTGCCGGAGCGGTGAAAGTGTTTCCTTTCGCCCGTGCCGCGTTTCGCGAGGAACTCCGGGAATTGCAGGAAAAACTCGGCCGCTTCTCCATAAAAAATACAAAGATCTGTGAAGAGCCAACCGGCGATCACGCCTTTTTTCTCCTGGATTCCCCGGAAATCCCGGTCAAACAGTTTCTCGTCTCCATCGAGGAGAGTCATCCGCTCGGCCGTCTCTTCAATCTCGATGTGTGCGGGCTGGGCGGAGTTTCCGTAAAACGGCAGGATCTTCATCTCCTTCCCCGCACCTGTCTGGTGTGCGGAGGGAATGCGAATATCTGCCAGGCAAAAAAACGACATTCCATGGAACTCATCCAGTGGCAGACGGCAAAACTCTTTAACGATCATTTCAGGGACCGCTCGGCAGATCTTGCCGCCTCCGCGGCGGTCCGCGGGCTGCTCTACGAGGTCTCAACAACCCCGAAGCCGGGACTTGTAGACCGGAATAATTCCGGTTCGCATTCGGATATGGACTTTTTTACATTTCTGGACAGCAGCGCTTCCCTGATCCCATGGTTCCGGGAATTTTTCTGTCTCGGGTGGGACCATGCAGACGAGGCGGACGAACAGATCTTTGAGCGGCTCCGCTATGCCGGGCAGCGCGCGGAGACCGCCATGTTCTCCGCCACGCACGGGATCAACACCCACAAAGGTCTTGTCTTCGCCTCTGCGATCCTCTGCGGGGCGCTGGGAAAAGTCCATGCAGGAAAGAGTCTGCCGCTTCCGGCCGGTGAAGTTCTCAGCGAATGCAGGAAGCTTGGAAGCTGTTCCCTCGGTGATCTGGCAAAACTTTCCAGGCATCAGAACAAGCTGTCCCACGCTTCTTCCATTGATGTGAACTCGCAGGATAGCCGGGGTTCTATGCCGATGGACACCAAAAATCATCCCATACAAGCTGAACCATCCGCCTTGTCGAACGGCGAGCGCATCTTCTCCTCCTACGGCATCCAGGGTGCCAGAGGTGAGGCTGCTGCCGGTTTCCCTTCCGCTGTCCTGATCGGACTTCCGGCACTCAAAAAATGGCTTGCCGCCGGTTTTTCCTTAAACGATGCGGCCGCCATGGCACTCCTCACCCTGATCTCGGAGGTCGATGACACCAACATGGTGCACCGCGGCGGTCCGGAGCTCGCAAAAAAAAGCAAAGAGCAGGCAAAACACCTGCTCTCTGCTGTCACGAATAATTCATTTAAAGAAATATTATCTTCACTGGACGAACAGTACATCGCCATGCACTTAAGTCCCGGCGGATGTGCTGATCTCCTAGCCGTCAGCCTAATGTTCCATTTTCTGGAAACATGCGGGATGATCAGCCCTGTTATTTCATCGTCACTTCCACACCGTCGTCATCCGTCCATGTGATCTCGTAGGTGTCCGCTGTGTAAGTGAATCCCTGGATCTCCACCGATGTAGTGTCGATCTTCTTTAAGGAAACCGTAAAATCCGTGCAGTCATCCGTGTCCTCTCCCACATATTCGTAGAGGAGACTGTCCGGATCATTCGGTTTCTTCATCAGATCTCCCGAAATCGCTGACAGACGATCCAGACTGAGTGTTCCGGAAAGACCGTACTCCACCTCGCAAATCTTCAGTGCCTCCGCGATCCGGTGTCCCTTTTCATAAGCTACCGCACTCTTTGCGCGCTCCACATATCCATTGTAGACTCCGATGCTCACAGATGCAAGGATCACCATGATGACGATGACTACCATCAGTTCCACCAGGGAATATCCGCCCTGATCTTTCTTCTTTCGTTCTCTGAAGTTTCTGAAATCCCATATTTTCTTCGTCATACTCTGCCCCTGCTTTCTCTCTGCCCGGAGCAATCCGATGACGCGCCTATTCTGTTGTCACAAAACCTGCTTTTTCATGTTCTCGCCCCGGTTGATCTTCATCGTTACAGTTTGTTTATAACATATGGTCATGCCGCGTTCTATTGTCCGAATTCTGTCAATCATTTCGATTCCAGCACTGCCATCGCAATCTTTTCCGGTTTGATCGGCAGCTCATAAAATCTTGTCCCTGTTGCATTGTAGATCGCGTCCGCAACTGCCGGGAGCGGGGTGTTGATCACGACTTCACCGATCGATTTCGCGCCGAACGGTCCCTCATTCTCATAGCTCGACTCAAAATCGACCCGGATCTTTCCGATATCCACACGGGTCGGGATCTTATACTGCATCAGGGAATTTTCCGCGAGCTTTCCAAGTTTATTATAGGTAATATTTTCCGTGAGCGCCATTCCGATCCCCTGCAGGATCCCGCCTTCCGCCTGGACTCTCGCAAGATTCGGGTTCACCGGCGTTCCGCAGTCGACGGCGGCGGCATAATCGATGACCTTCGCCTCACCTGTCTCAAGATCCACCTCGACCTCCGCAGCTCCGACCATAAACGGCGGCGGAGAGATCGGGGAACTGTTCGTCACGGTCGCCTCGAGAGCGATCCCGTTTCCGCACATGGAGGCGGTGGCGATATCCGCAAGGGAAACCTGCTGTTTTTCTGCTGAGCCTAAATTCTCAACATTTTCCGGCTGCGGATTTGAATTCTCTCGTTCGTCCACGACATGGATTCCTGCCGCTTTTTCCGGATCGACCGCACTTTTTTTCTCTCTCCGTACAACCTTCCCGTCAAACACGACCTCATTCTCCGGGCAGTTCATCATCTGTGCACCGAGTTTGCAGATCTGTTCCCGAACCTGCAGTGCACACTTTTCAACCGCTTTTCCCGTGACATACGTCGTACTGGACGCGTAGGAACCGGAATCATACGGCGAAGTATCCGTGTCCGCGCCGAACACCGTGATCTCATCGACAGAGCACTCGAGAACCTCCGCCGCGATCTGCGCCAGGATCGTATCACAGCCGGTTCCCATATCGGCTGCACCGATCGACAGCGTGTAGAATCCGTCGTCGTTCACCTTGATCGTGGCACTTCCCACATCGACGGACGAAATACCGGATCCCTGCATCGCCATTCCCATGCCGACCGCGCGGACCTTTCCGTTGCCCATATCGCGGACCGGATATTTTTCGTCCCAGTGGATCATCTCTTTCACACGCGCAAGACAGCGATCAAGCGCACAGCTCGTATTGACCTGACCGTAATAGGCCGGCATCACGTCGCCCTCTTTGATGATGTTCTTCTCGCGGATCTCAAACGGATCCATGTGAAGCTTCGCGGCAAGTTCGTTCACCGCGGACTCCACCGCGAACAGTCCCTGTGTCGCCCCGTATCCACGGTACGCCCCGGCAGACATCACATTCGTGTATACAACATCACTCACAAACCGGAATGCCTTCGCCTTCCCGTAGAGCGGGATGGATTTATGCCCGGAAAGTCCGACCGTTGTGGGACCATGTTCCCCGTAAGCGCCCGTGTTGGACAGCGTGTACATGTCGATGCCGTTGACGATCCCGTCCTTACTTGCACCGAGACGTACATGGACTTCCATCTCATGGCGCGGTGTAGAGGCGGTCATGCTCTCCTCGCGGGTAAAGATGATCTTTGACGGTTTCTTTGTCATCCAGGTCACATAAGCCGGATAAACCTCGCTGATCGATGTCTGCTTCGCACCGAATCCGCCTCCGATCCTCGGCTTGCTGACGCGGATCATGGACTTCGGGATATGGAGCGCATTGGCGATGATCCGGCGGCAGTGGAATACGATCTGGGTGGAGCTGACCACGTTGAGGCGTCCGTAAGCGTCGATCGTACATAACGTCCGGAATGTCTCCATCATCGTCTGCTGACATGCCTTCGTGTGATAGACATGGTCGATCACAACATCGCTCTCCCTCAATACTTTCTCGATATCTCCCTCTCCCGATTCGTCATGGGCGCACAGATTTCTCTTATTGTCCGCCCCGACCGGAACAAGACTCTCCCAGTTGTCCTCCGGATGCACCAGGATCCTGTTGTCCTTCGCCTTTCTGAAATCAAGGAGCGGTTCCAGGACCTCGTACTGGACTTTGATGAGCTTTAATGCCCGGTCCACACATTTTTCATCGCGACCGGCAACGATCGCGACCACATCCCCGACGTAGCGGACATGCCGGTCAAGCAAGAGTCTGTCATACGGACTCATCTCCGGATATGTCTGTCCTGCCTGCGTGTACCGCTTCGCGTCCTGCGGGATATCTTCCCAGGTATAGATCGCCTCGATCCCGTCCACTTTCATCGCAGCCGTCTTATTCAAGGAAGTCACGATCGCGTTCGCATGCGGGGAGCGCAGGAGTTTTACGATCAGGCAGTCCTTCGGAGCGATATCGTCCATGTATACAGGCTGTCCGGTCACAAGCTGCATCGCGTCCTTTTTCCGGACAGGTTTATTTACATATTTCATAACTTTCGTCCTCTTTCTGTATTTGTAACAGTCTCACATCATTTGTTCTGCATGTTGTCACGGTCCGACCGTCACACGCGCGCCTCACCGGACCGTCACCCGTTCTTTTCTTTCTTCCATGCGAGAAATGCCTGGATACCGCGAAGCTGTCCCTCGTAGCCGGAGCAGCGGCATAAGTTGCCCGCCAGATATTCCTTGATTTCCTCCGTATCCGGATATTCGTTTTCCCGGAACAGCGCCAGCGCGTTCATAATGAAGCCAGGATTGCAGAATCCGCACTGCTCGGCGCCCTGATCCGCGATAAAAGCGCCGAATTCCTTCGCTTCGTCCTGAAGTCCTTCCAGCGTCGTCACACTTCTTCCGTCTGCCCGCGCCGCAAGAACGGAGCAGGAAAGCACCGGCTTTTCATCTAAAAATACCGTGCAGAGCCCGCAGTTCGACGTCTCACATCCGCGCTTTACACTGTAACAGCCGTGATTCCGCACAAAATCGATCAGAAGAAGGTCTGCGTCGATCTCCTCCGAGATCTTTTTTCCATTTAATGTTATCGTGATGTTCATGTATGATTCCTCGTTTTTATCTGTTTCCAGTTTCTTTATGCTCCATAACGGACTGAGTTTCTTTCAGTCAGACAAAGCTTTCTTCTTTCAAACCATTCTTCATCCGTCTGTTCTTATTCCCCCAACTTACATACCGCCCGTCTCACCAGCACCCCGGCCAGATGGTTCCGGTACTCCGCGCTTCCTCTCGTGTTGGAGCCGGTCACGATCTGTTCCTTTACACACTTAGCAGCATACTCCGCGATGTTTTCCACATTTTTGTCCTTCATATCCTCATTGGACAGCTCAAAGAGAACCGCTTTTCCCGGTCTTGCCCCGATCGCGAACCGGTATCCGGCTTCTGTCTTTGCCGCGGCACAGGTGAGGACCGGAAAATCGGTCTGCGTGTTGCGGACGGACTGGTAATCAAACGATGCCGCTTCTTTTTTTACGATCAGCCGGACCAGGATGTCCCGGTCATACGGCATTTTTGCGTACTCTCTCAACGGAATGATCCCGCCTTTGTAAAGCTCCACATAGCTGTCCATCGCCAGAAACATCGTCAGCACGTCGGAAAATCCGTATCTTCCGTAAATACTTCCTCCGACCGTCGCGAGATTCCGGAACTGGACGCCGACGATGTGGCGCACCGACTCCCGCACAGCGCCGTCCGTATACCCGTTAAGTCCCGAATCAAGTTCCAGATCTCTCAATGTGACCATGCAGCCGATCCGGAATTCATCCTCCGTCTCCTCGATCGTGTCAAGTCCGAGCCCGGACAGGTCGATCGCCGTACCGATCGGCATCTTTCCCATCTTCAGCCAGACCATGCCGCCCAGGACCCGGTTGCTCTTTTTCTGGTTTAACTGCCACGCCTCTTCCAGGCTTTCCGCTTTTTTATATTCCCTGATGACTCTCATACCATTGCTCCTCATGATCCCTCAGAATATGCAGTTGTTCCCACCTTTTCCTGCTCTCAAAAAAGTCCGGATCCCTGTATTCTGAAGCGTTCTTCAAAAATTACTTTTATTTTAACATACTTTCTGCTATAATTCCGTTGTAGTTGGAAAAATACAACGATATTCCAGCAAAAAAAAGATCGAAAGAGGACAAAAGATTATGAAAAAAAATCTCAAACAGCTCTCCGCTCTGCTCTTAGCTCTCGCATTATCTGTGAGCGTAACTGCATGTGGAAGCAACACCGCATCAACAACAACTGCTGCCGCTGAGACGACCGCAGAATCCACCGAAGCAGCTTCTGAATCCGCTTCTGAGACTTCCGAGGCCGCTGCCTCCGACATGGAAGTCACCTATCCGGTTACCATCACCGACCATCTCGGCCGTGAGGTTACGATCGAGGAGCAGCCGGAATCCTTTGTCAGCGGCTACTATATCTCCACAAGCCTGATGATCGCGCTTGGTCTTGACGACAAGTTAGTCGGCGTCGAGGCAAAAGCGGACAAGAGAAATATCTATAAACTCAGCGCTCCGGAGCTCACAAGTCTTCCGTCCGTCGGAACCGCAAAAGAGTTCGATCTGGAAGGCTGCGCAGCATTAAAGCCGGATCTTGTAATTGTTCCTGTGAAATTAAAGGATTCCATCCCGGCAATGGAAGAGCTCGGTCTCACCGTGATCGCTGTCAATCCGGAGGATGACGCAAAGCTGATGGAGACGATCGACATGATCTCCACCGCAGCAAACGTAGTAGAAAAAGGACAGACACTCGAATACTGGATCTCTGATACCACCGCAGAGCTTGTCCAGTCTCTCGAGGGAAAAGAAACTCCGTCCGTATATCTTGCAGGAAACAGCGCTCTGTTACAGACTGCTGGTCCGGAAATGTACCAGTCCACTCTGATCGAGCATGCAGGCGGCGCCAATGCAGCTTCTGAGATCACAGATACCTACTGGGCTGATACTTCCTACGAGCAGATCCTTTCCTGGAACCCGGATTACATCATTCTCGCAGCTGATGCAGACTACGATGTGGACTCCGTTCTGAACGATTCCGCTCTTGCTGACTGCACAGCCGTAAAAGAAGGACATGTTTACCAGATCCCGAGCGACATCGAGGCACTCGATTCCCCGGTTCCGGCAAGCTTTTTAGGAAGCTGCTACGTCGCTTCCGTTCTTCACCCGGACGTTGTAACTGAAGACGATTTCAAGACAGCAGAGAAGAATTTCTATGAAACATTCTATGGATTCACTCCGGAAAGCGCAAACTAATTCCAACCGAACCATGGCAACCTTAACACTGGCGATGACTTTTGTGGTCATCGCCTTTGTTTCTGCCCTGAGTACCGGAAAATATCCGATCACATTATCTGGCCTGGCTGCCGGGGATCCGATGGCGCTCCGTACCTTCACGGTTCTCCGCCTGCCGCGCGCTGTCATGGGACTCATCGGCGGATTTGGGCTTGGGATCGCAGGATTCGTCTACCAGACGGTCTTCCGGAATCCGCTGGCATCCCCCGACATCATCGGTGTCTCCTCCGGAGCCAGTGCCGGTGCGGCTTTCGCGATCCTGTTCGTCTCCGCCGCCACGCCGTCCACAACGCTCTTCGCATTTTTCGGTGCTCTTCTCGCCGTCTGCCTTTCCCTCGGGCTCACCGCTCTCTCCCCGGTCCGGGACCATTCTTCCATCGTTCTCGCGGGGATCGCGGTCCATGCTCTCGCACAGACCGTTCTCATGCTCTTAAAGCTTATGGCAGATCCGGAAAAACAGCTCGCCTCGATCGAATACTGGATCATGGGAAGTCTCTCCGGCATCACCGCATCGAAGATCCCGTTTCCGGTCGCGATCATCCTGAGCTCCTCCGCGCTGGTCTTCCTGCTCCACCGCCATCTTCTGGCACTCTCGGTCCGTGAGGATGAGGCCCGCATGCTCGGCGTATCCGTCCGGAAAACACGTTTTTTCATTCTTTTTCTCGCCACACTCACCGTCGCAGCCGCCGTCAGTGTGACCGGACTCATCAGCTTCGTCGGTCTTCTCGCTCCGCACACAGCAAGACTTCTGACCGGGCATAACCGGAAGTCCGCATGCTTTCTCAGCGGTCTCATCGGGAGTTTCCTGCTCCTGACCGCGGATATTCTTGCAAAGTCACTCGCCGCAGTGGAGCTTCCTGTCAGTATCTTTACCTCGCTCCTCGGAGCGCCGTTTTTGATCTATCTGATCCTCTCGGAAAGGAGGCGCTGATTATTATGTCTGAATATTTTTCCATTCAGGACCTCTCCGTCTCTCTGGGCGGTCATCAGATCCTGGATCATCTTTCCCTTTCGGTTGAAAATCCCGGGCATATGATCGCGCTTCTCGGACCGAACGGGAGCGGAAAGACTACCCTTTTGCGGGCCATATGCGGAGAGCTTTCCCACAGCGGCCATGTTCTCCTGAACGGGCAGGACCTCACAGCTCTCTCTCCAAAAGCTCTCGCAGGACTCGTAAGTTATATTCCGCAGCAGAGCGGGATCTCCATTTCCATGAGTGCGCTGGATGTCGTGCTCATGGGATTTTACTCCCGGTTGAAACTCTTCGAACAGCCGTCTGCCAAGATGCGGGAGGCAGCCCTCCAGGCGCTCGCTTCCGTCGGAATGGACGATTTTGCGAATCGGGATTACTTAACACTCAGCGGTGGGGAACAGCAGCTCGTGATCCTGGCGAGAACACTCATCGAAGATACTTCGCTCCTGCTCTTTGATGAGCCGGACAGTTCGCTGGACCTTGGGAATAAGTACCGGATGATGGGGCTGATCGCAGATATTGTACATGCGGCTCGAGGCTCCGGTGGATCTGTTTCCCGAACTTGTTTTTTCTCCCCAGAAGAGGGGTCTGAAACAGATACCGTTCTGGATATGCCGTATCTACAATCCGAAAATGCTTTTGCAGGAAAAACTGCGATTCTCTGTCTCCATGACCCGACACTCGCACTCGCGTACTGTGATATCCTGCTGCTCCTGAAGGACGGCAGGCTGATCCACACGCTGCACCCGAAAACGGATCCCATCGCCGTCATGGAACAGGCTTTTTCTGATATCTACGGGGAGGTGCGCCTGGTTCCGGTTCCTGATCCATCAAACTGTGCAGGGAATCGGCTGATTCTTCTGCCGATTTTATAGCGACAGTCCCGTAATCCTGGTTGCATTTTCTATAGAGCTGCCACATGATCCTGTTCATAGGAAACCTCTGGATTTTCCTCCTACTCCCTGCGCACCATACCACTGATGTACCAGAAAGAAGGTGATCTTTTCATGAAATCTGACATCCGCGTCTTTCTATGTGACGATGACAACCTCCGCTTCTTCGGTGAAGGTCCCTGCCGCCTGCTCCACCTGATCGAGGGGACCGGTTCGCTGCGGGCGGCAGCCCTCTCGATGGGGATGGCATACACAAAAGCGCTCCATCTCATGAAGCGTGCGGAAAAGAATCTTGGTTTTTCACTGACCGCCAGAACGATCGGCGGAAAAGGCGGCGGCGGGAGTGTCCTGACACCGGAAGCAAAGGAGTTTTTACATGATTATGAAACCTGGCGGAACGCCTGCATTCAGAGCAGCCGCGACCTCTATACTCAAGTCCTTTCTAAATACAACAGAAACAGCAGTGGAGCGAAAGGCGGAAGTGAACTTTCTGAAAGTTGATATCGATCCGATTCTGGCAAAAAAACGTCATCTGATCATCACCGGAAGCCGCAGAAGTGGGAAGAGCACACTGCTGCGGGAAATTCTGACATTGCCGGATTTTCCGGCTGATACGATTTCCAGTGAAATATCTGAAAGTCTCCGGAATCCTGTCTCCGCCGACTCCTCTCTGCCCGGATCCTGCCTGCCGGTGTTTCACGGATTGGGAATACATACCTCAGACATTCCGTTTTTGCCTGGTCAAGCCGAATCCCGCCTGCAGATGTTTCCCGGCTTTACAACACATGCTTTCAAACAGGACCGCGTTGAGCTGACTGACAATCTGACCGGAGAAACCTCGCGGATCGGAATTTACCGTCCAAAGTTCTCTTTCCATGCCTTTCCGGCAGATTCTGATTCCGGGAAATCGGCGGCTTCATCCGCTTCTTCCGGCAATCAGATGGCTCCGGATCTCAACGGTTTTCTCGGCGGCGGTCTTGCTTCCATAAGACGGGCGATCGACTCTCCCGCCGCTTTCGCCGTCATCGACGAACTCGGCTACCTTGAAAGCTCCTGCCCGGAATTCTGTGATGCCATTTTCCACCTGTTCGATACAAAGCGGGTGATCGCTGTTCTCCGCAGCCAGTCCACACCATTCCTCGACGCCCTGCGTGCCAGAGACGATATCTATGTCTATGACCTTGACCATCCGGTTCTCCCCGTCGGCTGTGTGATCATGGCATCGGGGCTTGGAAAACGATTCGGGTCCAACAAACTGATGGCTGATTTTAACGGAAAACCGCTGATTACCCGGATCCTGTCCGCCACAGACGGACCGCTCTTCGCGGCACGTATCGTCGTGACGAGATCTCCGGAGGTCGAGTCTCTCTGCCGGGAGCGCGAGATTCCGGTCCTGCTCCACACGATGCCGTACCGGAACCACACGGTAAAGCTCGGTCTCTCCGCGCTGTTGGGAAAAAATCCAGATCTCGCCGGATGCATATTTGCGCTCGGGGACCAGCCGCTTCTCTCGCAGGAAACGATCGAAGCGATGGTATTGACATTTGCTGCTCAAGCTTATCGTTCGTGCGGCGAAATTCTCCGGCTCGCATCAATGGAGCATGGAGAGGTCAAATCCCCCGGGAACCCGATCCTCTTTGATCGCCGGTATTTCAATGAGCTTCTCACACTCCCGGACAACTCCGGAGGAAATGTACTCCTGAAAAAATATCCGCAACATGTCCGTTATTTCCCGGCTGCCTCTCCGCTGGAGCTTGCAGATGCCGATACACCGGAGGAATTGGAATATCTGAAAAATTTTTAGAAGTCTCTAATGTTTTTTCTTCATGTACCACAACAAGTGAAAACACGCTTCACGAGTTTCCCCTTGTTATCGCGACAGTCGCCAGGGTCTCGCACAAGCGCAGACTTTGGCTCGTTGTTCGCGTAAATAAAACCGGAGATCATCCAGGACATACATTCATCCTGGATCACCTCCGGTTTCTTTTTATCATTCTATTATCTTTTTATCTCTGACCTCTACAGGTTCTTATCATCCTTCGGAAGCAGCAGGTTTAACAGGATCGCAACCAGCGCCGCCGGAACGATTCCGGAACCGCCGAAGATCAGCTGGACAGCCTGCGGTGTCTGCGCAAGAATTGCCGTGTTCGCTCCCATTCCATATCCGACACCGAGTGCGACTGACACGATCGTCAGATTTCTCGGAGTCATATGTTCCTTTGTGATCAGCTGGATTCCGCTGACAACGATCGAGGAGAACATCATGACTGCAGCGCCTCCTAAAACAGCCTGCGGCATGATGGAGATGATCGCACCAAGCTTCGGGATCAGTCCGCAGAGGATCAGAAAAACTGCTCCTGATGCCAGAGCTGTTCGGTTTACAATCTTCGTCATCGTCACAAGTCCCACATTTTGGCTGAAGGAAGTATTCGGCAGAATTCCAAATAATGCTGCAAAAGAAGAACCGATTCCGTCACAGATCACGCCGCCGGAAAGTTCTTTGTCGGTTGCCTCCCGGTCCATTCCGCCTTCAATAACGCCGGAAATATCACCGACTGTCTCAACAGCGGTCACGATAAACATGATGATGATCGGTGCGATCGCACGGACATCAAAGACCGGCCTTACCGGAAGAAATTCCGGGATACTGATCCAGCTGGCTTCCGCCACTTTATTCCAGTTTAATACCCATGCTTTTGTATATTCTGCTCCATCCGCGGTAATCCCTGAATTCGGAAGGAGCAGTCCCATAATAACCGCTGCTGCATATCCGGCAATGATCCCGATGAGGATTGCAGAGTTGCTCGCAAGACCTTTCGTCCAGTGTTTCACCATGAGGATTACGATCAGTACGAACAGCGCCAGCAGCAGATTTTCCGCCGATCCAAAGTCTTTTGCACTGCTCCCGCCGCCAAAAGAATTCACTCCGACAGAAATCAGGGACAGACCGATCGATAAAACAACGGTTCCGGTTACGACCGATGGAAAAAATTTCCGCAGCGGCTTGATAAAAGCACCGAGAACTCCCTCAAAGAGACCTCCGATGATCGACGCTCCCATGATCGCGCCGTATGTTGCAACTCCGCCGCCCATTGTATCTGCGACACTCTTAAATACGCCGATGAATCCGGAGCTTGTTCCCATGATGATCGGGACTTTTCCTCCGATCGGTCCGATCGCATAGAGCTGTACCAGAGTCACAACTCCTGCGACAAACATCGCATTCTGCAGAAGGCTGACCTGCAGATGTGCAAATTCTTCACTTCCGCTGATCCCACACGCACCGCAGATGATCAGAAGCGGCGTCAGGTTGCCGACGAACATCGCAAGGACGTGCTGGAGTCCTAACGGGATTGCCTGCTTCAACGGCATTTTTCCATAAAATTCATAGGGTGCCCGGTTGGATGTGTTTTCTTCACTCATACATTTTCTCCTTTACGTAAAGTTCCGGTTCTTCTGTTATCATTCTGCCAGACAGTGAGACCGGATTCTTTTTGTTTTTTCTGCCACGATCTGCGGTCGGGTTCCCATTTCCGCAGTCTTATTAGCAGTATTTATGTAGTGCATCGTTATTATAAGCACAAGTTTGAAAGATGTAAATACGTAAATGAAAAAAAATTCCATTTAAACCTTACAACAGTTGTAGAGTCAATGTTTTTATTGCTGGTATAAGCACTGGAAAATCATGGCCAAATATGCTATCCTAAATTGATCAGATACCAGGGTCAAAAGGTCGGAAATCTGATGCAAGCTTGCTTGCGAGAGGATTTTCGAACTCTTGACCCGCCAAAAACATGAATAAGTAGCCATTTTTCGTAGAAAAATGAGCGGATTATGAATGTTTTTGAGGATTGCGGGAGTGCAAAGCACGGAGCAATCCGGTATCATAGGGGGCAAAAGACCTTTTGACCCCAACATCTAGATCATTTATCACGATAACCAAGAAAGGTCTATACATACAATGGAACCATACTACTATAACCACATGGACCGGGAACGCCAGTCCGTCTACCGCGCCATGCACCAGGGACTTTTGAGTCTCGCTGACTCATTTCAGGTCCCGAAGATCGACGGTCATGCGCTGAGCGATATCTTCTTTGAACTCCGCCTGGACCACCCGGAACTCTTCTGGGCCGCAAGCTTCAAATATAAATATTACGCAGACTCTCCCAATCTGATCTTTATTCCGGAATATCTCTTCGAAAAGAGCAAGATCAAAGATCATCAGAAAGCGATGAATGCTCGGGTAGAAAAACTTGCCCGTCCGGCTGCAAAGCTTTCCGAAATCGAGAAAGAAAAATATATCCACGATTTCATCTGTGAAAACATTCATTACGATAAGCTGAAAAAGCCGTACTCCCACGAGATCATCGGTCCCCTCGGACACGGCGTCGGCGTCTGTGAGGGAATTGCCAAATCCGTCAAGATCCTCTGCGATGCCCTGGGAATCTGGTGCATGATCGCCCTGTGCGGGAATAATCCGGAAAAGGCATCAAATACCGTCATACCTGGAATATCGTAAAGATCGGAAAAACTTATTATCACCTCGATGCAACCTTCGACAACAGCCTCGGAAAATGCTTCGAGACCGGTGCGGAAATCCGGTATGACTACTTTAATCTCGATGACAAAGCCATCTTCCGTGACCATGAACCGCTGATTGCCCCGGCTCCGGCCTGCACCGACGGCGATCATTTTTACTACAAGGAGAAAAAACTCTCCTTCACAAAACAGGAGGAAGTCTACAAACGTGCCTTGCAGACTGCGAAGAAAAACAGGACCTTCACCTTCCACTGGCGAGGCGGCTATCTGACCCGCGAAGTCTTAAAAGAGCTAATCGAACTCATTGAAAAAGCCGGAATCGAGCAGAATAAGACCGCCCACATCCAGCTAAACTGGCCCCAGGCTGTACTCAGATTTCACTACACTGATGATATTTCACAGGCTGTCATCACGATGGACGAGGCGAATGAAGGGGAAGATGGTACCATGTTATCTGACATATAAGTTATCACATAATCTCTACTTTCTTGCTAATATCCCGCGCAATATTAGCAAGAAAATACCCTACAAAAACCGCCCGCTGCCAGCAACTTCACTGGCAACAGGCGGTTTTCGCATACCTACATATGAAATTTTTATTTTCCCATGCTCTCCAACAGCTGTCCGATCTTCGAGACGAAGAGATCGAACGCTACATCGTTCTTTCCGCTGTTAATCACGATATCCGCGAGAGCTCTCGTCGGCTCAACGTACATGTAGTGCATCGGTTTTACGGTCGTCAGGTACTGGCTGATAATGCCTCTCAAGTCTCTGCCGCGCTCTTCCACGTCACGGACGATCCGTCTTAAAATTCGTTCATCCGCATCGGCCTCCACATATACCTTGATGTCCAGAAGATCCCGGATGCGCTCATCCGCAAGGAGCAGGATCCCTTCCACCAGAATGATCGGCCGCGGCTCGATCTTTATGATCTCGTTTGAGCGGTTGTGCTGGCTGTAATCATAGACCGGACATTCGATCACTCTGCCGTCCTTCAATTTCTTCAAATGCTCCACCAGAAGATCCGTCTCCAACGAATCCGGATGGTCATAGTTGACCTTCACACGCTCTTCAAACGGAATCCCGTCCTGTCTGCGGTAGTAATTATCATGATAAATAACTGCCACATCGTCCCCGAAATACTGTTTGATCCTGTTCGTAAAGGTCGACTTTCCGGAGCCGGAACCTCCGGCAATTCCGATAATAACACTTTTCATTTCTGATCACCTCATAAAACGAATGTACCCGGTTCATCCCGGGTACACTGCTATCCTACTGCACAAGGCCAAATTCTTCCGGCATAAATCTCGGGCAGATATTCTCCGAAGTACAGATCACGGTCGCTGCAAGTCTTGTTCCGATCCTGCAGGAATCCTGCAGGCTCTTTCCGTAAGTCAGACCGATGCAGACACCTGAGAAGAATGCATCTCCTGCGCCTGTCGTATCGACAACATCCACTTTTCTTGCCGGATAGATCCCGGTACTTCCGTCTTTATCCACATAGAGAGCGCCGTCCCCGCCCATGGTCACAACCATGCGGGCAATCTGCGCTGAGCGGACGCGCTCCGGAAGGACCTTTGCGAGCTCCGCCGCTGTCATGTGTTCATAATCCTCGGAAAAAAGGATCCCGGCTTCCTGCTGGTTGCAGACAAAACATGCTGTTCTGCGCAGGAAGTCCCGTCTCTCGACTGCGATCGTCATGTTGGACACGAGTGCGTAGACCTCTTTCCCATACTTTTCCGCATACGCAAATGTCTTTTTCACGATCTCCTTATCCGTGTCGATCTCGATCGCGATGCTGTCCGCGTCCTTGAAGATCTCGTCCCCATACTCATCGAGGATCTGCTCGATCGGCTTATGATCCGGTCTCTTGGAAATGGAGGCGACAACATCTCCTTCATGGTCGAAAACGGCAAGCCATGTTCCCATTCCGTTCTCAACCTTTTTCATATACTTTGTCTCAACTTTATGGCGTTTCAGCTTCTCGATCACATCATCACCCATCGCGTTGTTGTCCACAGCGCTGATGAACGTCGGCTTTAACTCGATGTTTGCGATATTCTCCGCCACATTTCTTGCTACTCCGCCATGGATCTGAATGACCGTTCCGGCATTTCTTCCCTGCGGGATATACGGGGATAAGGAATATCCCTTAATATCAATAAAAACATCTCCGATTACAACGATTCCCATCTTATATATTCTTCTCCTTTATCTCTAGCATAACGCTTTCACAACATCTGGGGCAGTTTCCCATTCCGGACTGCCCCAGACAAAAATTTTTCCCTGATCTTATCTCTGTCCCTTATCATACGGGATTCCTTCCGCCTTCGGTGCTCTCAACTTCTTCGAAGAAACCGCCAGGACCAGAAGAGAAATGATATACGGAAGCCCGCGATCAGGTCTGTAGTCCGAGCTGCCTGTATTCTCCGTCGTCACCTGGTTCGATCCGCATCCGGCAAGCAGAAATGTCATCATGGACGCCGCAAGAAGCAGCGCTGCCCCCCTTTTTACATTTTTGCATCCTTCTTCTCCTCCGTTACTCATACTCTTTTTCCAGTCCGTGCAGGAACTGCACAGCCCCGCTGAACAGCCGCTAATATATGCGCTTTACCCAGTATAAAAGGGATTTCGGGAAAAGTAAACAGGTTTCTTCTTTCTGACGAAAAAAGGGACAGATGGATTTTTTGTCCATCTATCCCCTGACTGTTCCGCTTTTGCTCCCGCCAGACACTCTCTGCTCTTCCGGCTCTGCCACGCCTGTGTCTGTTTTGATTTCTTCGCCATTGTATAACTTCGATCACTTCATTGTCTGATATTCCAATTTTCCGTTCTCATAGCAATAATATTCCCCGCCGGCTACTTCAGAAAGATTGAAATGGAATCTTTATATCATTCGCACCTTAAGACTGCAAGACTATTGATCTCCCATTTCCCGGAAAATTGCTCAGACCACACCGCACGGGCGATTCTTCTGTTAGTAGGAGTTTTTACAGCACATAGCAATCATACCGAATTGCCTTCCCCTTCAATGTATAGGAAGGTTCTCTGCCTGCAAGACATTCACTTTTCAATGGCCGCTTAACGATAATTCTTGACGGACCGACTTTTAATGCCGCATCAAAAAGATCTGTTTCCTCCGAGCACGGTGGCTCCAGCTTCTGGATCAGCTGAAGTTTTTTATTGATCAGGCTGGATTTCTGTCTCGCGGGAAACATCGGATCCAGATAGATCACATCTACCGGGTCCAGAAGCTTTGACATGCATTCCACACTATCTGCCTCCACTACTTTCATGCGGCCGGCGATATCCTTTAAAATCTGATTCTTTTTCGCACGACGGATGGCATCTTTCAGAAGTGCAGCGACCACCGGATTCTGCTCATATAATGTCACCTCATACCCCTGTGCAGCCAGTAAAAAAGCATCCTCTCCCATACCGGCAGTGGCATCGATTGCTTTCCGCCCTTCTTTCTCGGAGCTTGCCGCCTTTACCAGCATCTCATGCTGCAGTCTTCCATTGGTGACTCTATGCATCATTGTCTCCGCAAAGTCCCCCTGATAAGTCAGCCCGAATCCTGACAGTGACACTCCCTTGGAATCAAAATGAATCGTCAGATACTCTCCTGGCTTATCCATGATCGGCGCTCCTGTTTTTCTGGCAAAAGACTCCGCCATATCTCTCTGCCCACCTCTTCCGAGGCAGACTACGATCTTGTTGTTCATTTTATTGTTCTCTCTTTCGCTTTCTAGTGAACCTCATTTGCAACTGGAATACTGCTGATTTTTTTCATCTGCCATCATAATCTTTTCCATGTCAAAAAATGTGCGTAATTATAAACTTCCTCCAAAGGATCTGGAAAAGCTCCAAATTCAATAATGGAGCGGGATTCTAAGAAATCCCACCCCAACTATCGACATAGAACCACCGCAACACAGTGCCAAAGTTCCGCCATCTGTGTCAATATCAGCGGACCTTCCGATTTCAGCCTATATGTGATCCCACACGCTTCTAGTTCTTTGCAGAACATCTCAAAATAGTCCGACTCTTCCCATTACCGTAATATCCAGGGAAATATATTGTCATCCAACCGGATTTCTCTCAGGCCTTCTTTATAACTTGCTTCCATAGTTCTCTAATTCATGAAAGATTCCCATGACATAGACCGTTCTTATATCTTCATTTACCCGATAAATCATAAGATATGCCATGCCCGGTATTTTTGCCTTCCGGTATTCCCTTTTTCGAAGCACATAATCGATACATACTGGAAATTTCCATGGATCTTCTGCCAGACGATCATAAATTTCTTCGATTCCCGAAAGAAGATGTTTGGCTGCCTGATCGCTTTTTAACGGATTCAACAGATAAGCCAGCAACCGATCCAAATGTTCAGATGCCTTCTGCGTAATTTCCAGTTTATAACCCATATTTCTCCCTCATAGATGCAAGCTGCTTTCTCGCATTCATCGTCTGCCCCGCTTCTATCTGGCTCTCCGACTCCTCCAGCTCCTTATAAACTTTTGACAACTTCATCATCCGTTCATAGTTTTCCATACTCATGAGCACCATGTCACCATACCCATTTTTCGTAATAAAGATTGGTTCTTTTGTAGAATGACACATTTCTGAAATTTCTGAAGTGTTTTTTAAATGACTGATTGGAACAATTTGCGGCATAAAAGCACCTCCTTTATGTAGTTTAATTGTACCATAATTATACCATGTATGCAATTTTATATTATTTCATTGGTTATTTCTATTAATGCTTATATCACCTGCCTCTCCCAACATCCTTGACCTTCTCCCCAATCCACTCCATAAACTTCTCCAGCAGATTAATCCCGCCAATCACAAACTGTTTCATAAACTCATATGCCTTTTCCAGCTTGTCCTTTAGGCTACGATTTTCCTCCCGTAATATCTGATTCTGATATCTCAGTTCTATCACCTGCTCCTTCAGATAATCATCTCCATTGACCGCACCAAGCAGTTCCTTCTTAAGTCTTTCCGCCTCCTCAAGTTCAAATTGAGCACGTTCGGTCTGACATTTGGCTGTGTCCGATATCATCATCCACTTGTCAGCCTCTTTTTTCGCCACCTCAATTTCCTTCTGTTTATCTGTGAGCTTATCTACATTCTCATAATATTCCAGCCGTAATTCAGAATTCTTTAAGCGTAAATCCGTTGCTTCCGACTGTAATTTCTGGTTCTCAGATATGATATCATCCAGCTTCTTTTGAGCCTCAGACTGTTCTTTTCTGAAACTGTCTCGCTTACTTTCAATTTCTTTCTCCAGAGACTCTATCCGTTCCTCTTTTAATTCCAGAACAACCTGTGCATCCTCTATCTCCTCCTCAAGTGCAGCCACTTCTTTTGCCCGTTCCTGCTTCTTATAATCCAGTACGGATAAATGCTTATTGTGTGTATCTTTCTTTTTCAAGTCAATTCCGTAGCGGCTCATAATAAGGGCAATATCTTCTTTCTCTGCCTCCGCCCACTTCTTCCATTCGGTATTTCCTTTTCCTTCACTTACAAATCCTCTGGTAGCAAGTGCCGCCTTAAGACTTGTCTTTGTCTCCAATCCTCTCTTGCGACCGGATACCCAAGGGATAAAATTCAGATACAAATGTGGTGTTTCCTCATCCAGATGAATATAGGCACCAATTACATAAAGCTGTGGATTGCGAAGTTGGAACTTTCTAACATAATCCTTCAGCACCCATGTTGCAACTTCAGCAGAATAACTTCCTACTCCGGTATCATCCCTATTGCCTATCTGAACGATAACCTCATAAAATAATTTTTCCTGCTTGCTTCTTGAAATCTTATCATAATAACTTTTTATCTGCCTGTCCTTGCGTTTCTGTTTTGCATTGTATTCCTTAAGCGCCTTGTCAAACAATTTATGATATGCCTGCTTAATATCCTCATGGATAAGTGTGATATTATTCGGAGTGCGGCTGGCATCTACATTGTCAGCTATAAATCTTCTCGTGCTGTGCCCGATGGAACCTTCCCCATTCATGAAACTGATTGTTCTTTCCATTCTCAAAATCCTCCTCTTTTGATATGTATACAGGCACCTCCTTCTTATCCGTAATGAGTGCCGGATACGGCACGAAACAGCAGATTTCCCTGGGAAGGTTTTGTTACTTTTGTCAAAAGTAACGCAAAAGCACTTTTGACAGTTTCGCCATCAAAAATGCAGACCCGCAAGCGGGTTTTGCGCTCCTCGCCGGAGTGGCTATACGGCTCTTCGATCCGGATAAAACTCCCTTACGGGAGTTTATGAGCCGCGGATACGCGGCATATCATTTACCATTCACAACTCCATTTAATATCTATGCCGGCTCCCCTAATGAAAACAGTTCACCACATCGTGCAGAACTACTTCCTCTGCTATCATTCTTGCCTGATTTCGCAGCTGGTACATTTCCACAAAAGAATTCACATGCTTTGGTTTGTGTTTACGCAACCACTCATTTTCAATATCTTCGAGCAATTCATAAGCCACTTCATTTACCTCGGTTGCTTTATCATGTAATTCTCCAAATCGAACCAAACTTCTGTATCGCTGCGGATATTCATTCTGTATGTAATCCATCCACATACGACCATATTTTCCAACATCTGTACTGTTCTCCTCCCCACCTAATGTAATCAACGGATAAAAAATGCCGTCTTTTTCTATGTATTTCACACCTAATTTTTCAAATAATGTTTCTTCGCTCATAACAGTCACTTTCTTTATGCAAAATATTTGTTATTCCTCATTTGGTACTGTAAGTTGCTTCATATCTGCCAATGTTCTCGGTTGTTCCTTGAAGCCTTCCAATATTTCCAGCATGGAGCGGATGGGAGTAAGTAACTCCCCATCCATGTCCGATGCCTTTTCTATCCTCTCAAGCTCGTGCTCAATCCTTTGCAGGTTCTGCCGGAATTGCACCAGCATCAACGGATTACCAGTGGCAACCACCTTTTGATGAAGAACACTCTGGATTATATAATCCTGCTTGGTACGAAATCCGCAGAGCTTCACTCTGTTATTCAGATCCTCGTTTTCCTCCGGTGACATGCGGAATGCTATTGTCACATTCCGCCATCTGTTTTTATCATCTCTATTCTTTTCTGACATTGACTAACGCCTCCCTTTCTGTTTCCAGTTGTGATGCCATATCCGTCTGCACCGTTGGAAATAAATGTGCATAATGATATGTGATATCTACCGCCTCATATCCGACTCTTTCACCTATTGCCAATGCAGAAAATCCTAAATTGATTAGCAATGAAATGTGCGAGTGTCGCAATCCATGAATCCGTATTCTCTTCACTCCTGCAAGCTTTGCACCTCTATCCATCTCGTGATGCAGATAACTTTTTGAAATAGTGAAAATTCTGTCATCATCCTTTATTCCATAAAGGCTGCTTATAAAATCCTCCATCTCTACAGCAAGAAAATCCGGCATGACAATGGTTCTGTTACTCTTTGGAGTTTTCGGGTCTGTAATCACATCTTTGCCTTCCAGTCTCTGATATGGCTTGTTAATCCGGAGTGTTTTCTTTTCAAAATTAAAATCCGCTGAAATCAAGGCAAGCAGCTCACCTTCACGAATGCCTGTCCAATAAAGCATTTCAAATGCATAATAGGAAATAGGCTTATCTGCCACGCACTCCAAAAATGCCTGAAATTCCTCCTGTGTCCAGAACTCCATCTCCTTATTTTCTTCTTTCCCCATAGTTCCGGCTTTTCGTGCCACATTATCTTTCAGACCATACATATTTACCGCATGATTTAATATGGCACTGAGCTGATTATGAATGGTTTTCAGATAGGTAGGGGAGAATAACTCCCCATTATCCTTTTTCAGCTTCATAATCTCATTTTGCCACTGGATGACATCTGATGTCCGAATATCATCCAGTTTTCTTTTCCCGAAATAAGGCAGAATCTTTGTCTCAATAATGTGCTTCTTTGTCAGAAAAGTATTGCGTTTTATTCTTGGTTCTAAATCCGTCAGATAAATATCCACAAAACTTTTGAAACTCATACTGATACTCTGATCCTCTTTCAGTTTGAAATTTCTCTCCCATTCAAGGGCTTCGCTCTTCTTGGCAAAGCCCCTCTTGGTTTTCTGTTTTCTTGCTCCGGTCAAATCCTTATAATAGGTTCTCACCTCCCACATTCCGGTCTTATTATTCTTGATAACCGCCATCTATCCCACCTCCTTATCCGTAGATAGCCCGTAGATTCGTTTCAGAAAATACTGTGTACTGACACGTCCTTTTATTGTCACGAATCCATCCGCCTCAAGTTCTGCATTCACCCGTCGTATCAGTTTATAGGAATACGATAGTGAAACTCCCAGCATTTCCATGACGTCCTGCGCGGTCAAAAATCTCTTGTTCTCCATAAGCTAATGCCTCCTCTCTTTTGTTTTATTATTCAGTTCATTTTTGAACGGTTTTGATGCATTTTATATTAACAGTTCATTTTTGTACTGTCAATACTTTTTAGTAAAAAACATTTCATTTTTGCACTGTTGATGTTATAATGTACACAGATGCATGGTTTGTACCTCGTATCTTCATGCATTCTCCAACACTCATTCCACGAATAAGGAGCAGTAAAAATGGGCGAGAAATTCACCAGCCGGGTAGGCTATTTGATTCGAAATTTCAGAATTGCATCTGATATGACGCAAAAGGAATTAGCAGATAAATGTAGATTAAACGAATCCACTATCAGAAACTATGAGCTCGGAAACAGATATCCGGATGAAGCAACTTTATTAAATATTGCAAACAATCTAGGAGTCAGCTTTTATGCATTATCTGACCCTGATGTAGCAAATATATTCAGTGCACTTCATGTACTGTTTAACATGGAATGGGCATATGGACTACGACCTACTATGAAAGATGGAGAAGTATGCTTCAAATTTGAAGAGCGGCTCCCAAGTGCCGGTCCCCGTCCACAGGAAGACCTTGATAACTTCCGAAAGATGGTTGAGTATTGGGCACGCTTTCGAGACAAGCTTGAAGATGAAGAAATATCAGAAACGGAATATTACCTCAAAGAGATAAAATACCCAATGAACCCAACAGACCCGAATAAAGAATATACTGTATCGCTAAATCTTGATGATGACGACCAGCTACTGGTTCAAAAAATGAATGAGGATGATGATGCAGAAGAAACCGCTGAATTGTTAAAAGACTTGTTTCCGGATTTCTCTTATGTGAAGAGGAAAAGGAAACCGAAGAAGGATTAGATTAGCCCTAATCACAGGAAAGGATTTATTATTATGAGAAGATTTATATATTTAGATACTGATACCCTTAATTCATATATTGCACAAATATATGATGGCTTGGTGCAAACACAAGAAACAGAGACTCAATCCAGTCAAGCAACTGATAAGCAATCAGAACGGACATCTAACTTAGGAGCAGATGCTGATTTAAAAGTTTTTGGAAAAGGAATCGAAGGCAAAATAGATTTTACCTATCGACATTTAAAAGATACATCTAACACAGAGCTGATTAGTGATGTACAAACCAAACTTTTACATGATAATGCATTTGATCAACTTATGAATTATTTAACCAAGAACAAGCTTTTATCAAATCTTAATATTGGTGACTTCATAGAAATTAATGATGAATTTTATATTATGGATTTAGACTATTACAAAAAAATATTTAGCGACAAAAAATTTCTTGATTTTATAAAGAAAAGTGAACGTGATAAAATATTAGCCTTACTGAAAATACAACAGGATTTTGAATTAACTCAAGAAGGAGCTAATTCTAATGAAATCAAGAAAAACTACACAAACCTTGCCAAAAACAAATGTGCAGAATCTGATAAAGGCTATGATGATATAAAGGACATAATTGATATGCTTTGTACACTTGTTCCATATCGAAGAACCTTATGTATTGCAGACAATATGGTTGTGTTAAATGACAAATATATGCGTGATAACATTGATATGACATCTTTTAAATTCGGTGGTAAAATCAAAGTTCTCGGGTATATAACCAACAAAATAACAACGGATGCTACTGAAAGTTCAAATATTTCACCATTAGCCCAAGTTGGCATCGGTTTGAACCAAATCATGCTTTCATTCTTTGGTCAACAATCATCCTTAAATATTGTACATCCTATTGCAATATACTACGAATAAAAAGGAGCTATACATATGAGATTTTGTGATTTATTTATTAGCTATAAAATTGGGTTAAAAGGCATAAAGAGTACTATCCCTTTTACAAAGCTACCTCTTTACCGAAAGATTTTTGTAATCATCTTTTTTGCAAGTGCTATTGTTAGTGGCATTTTATTACTGTTCAAACTAACTTTATCCTCATATATCCCAATAGCGTTAGGAGCCCTTTCATTTATAATTTTTATTATAATAGATTCCCTAAAAAGAAATCTCGAAGTAATGCTTGACGAACACTATACACCTTATTCTGAAAGCAGAATGAAAATGGTTATTGAGGTATTAACTAAATACAATATTAATATTAACGATCCTGAATCACTTGATATGCTCATTAACGAAGCTAAATATGCACAAATTCATTGTGACTATTTAGCACCTTTAATAAAACCATTTAAAACATTAGGAGCAATAACTATTCCCATCATTGCGTTTGTTGCACAAAAAATTGGCGAAGCCGCTACACAAGATGAAATGATTACAATGGCTGCTCAAGCTATAACTTTAATATTGCTTATTTTCTCACTCATCTTTTTATTGACTCCTACAATAAAGGAACTTCTCTACATTGATTATAATAAATATAATGAATTTATATATGACATGAGACAAATAAAACTTTTTTATGCAAAAGAGGATTCTTCGTCTACAAATTAAAAAGCACATAAAATAATTTCCAAAATTATTGTCATTTGATTGTCACTCAACCCAAAACGAGCCAAGAAACGCCGTAAATTCGGCATTTCTTGGCTCATGTACATTATTCAAACTCTTGGGCGGAGAGATTTATCTGGCTGTTTCTCGGTACACATTTGTACGTTTTATTCTTCATATTTATCTTATTTTGCATTTTTGTGTACCTCGTCTAAAATTTTTAGAGCCAAAATGGAGCCAATAATAAAAATTTTTTGTTAATAATCTAACTCAAGTTTAAACTAAGCTGCTCATAGTTTTCTTTTAGTTTATTATCCTGCAAGGAAGAATAAACTCTCTTTAATATTGGATTTCCATTCTTATCTCCTCTAAGTGGCATTCCTCCATGTTGTAAAAAGAATTTATTTCCTTCTGCTGTTGGTTTGCTTACACCATACTCCACAACAAACAATGGTTTCTTATTTTTAATGCTTTGCTCTCCTGCATTAAAAGTTCCTCCATCCATGCCAGCCTCAATTAAAATCATAGCATCAGACACTCCAACTATTGTATTATTTCTTTTCATAGCATTTGATGCTGACCAAGTTAAATTTGGCAAAAACTGAGATATAAATAAATGATTGTCATCACTAAGTAATTCTTTTACTTCTCTCTTAATCCTATTTTTCAATATACCTTCAACAATTACAAAAATTGTACTTCCACCTGCCTGAAGTGCGGCCTTATGCGCAGTAAGATCCACCCCTTTAGCATATCCGCTTACTACAGAAACACCATCTGTTGATAATTGTCTTGCCGAACTATCAGCTATCCTTATTCCTGAATCAGATACTTTTCTCGAACCAGTAAATCCAACACACTTATTCTGTAACAATGCATAATTGCCTTGATAAAAGAGAACTGCCGGAATATTTCCTACATTCAATTTCTTTAATCCTACTGGAAAGCACTCATCACCAATCCAACACATCTCTACATGATTTTGATACAATTGCTCTTCCAAAAAAAGTGCATTTTCTCTACTATCGTAAATATTTTTTGCAATATCTTGATTAATACCCAATGAACACATCAATGCAATATCATTACAAACATCACTTAATATACAAGATGGCTCATTGGCAATATATTTACTTATTTTTTTCAGATTTCCATCTCCAGAACCTTTAGCTATTATTATTCTTAATACGTCTCTATTAATCATGTATTATCACTATCCCTTAAAGATTTCACACATACTATACCGCAAACCTGTTTTGCTCCCATTTTTTTTAGATACTTTGCATATTCCCAAATTGTTGCACCTGACTGATACAAATCATCCACCACAATAATATTTTTTCCTCTAACATGACTATTAAGCACTACATTATTATTATCATATATTTTCTTCCAAATCGCAATTTTGTCTTCTACTGTAAGTCGCTTCATTTGCGGCTTATCACAATTTAAAGTGGGAGCAATAAAAGAAAAATTCAGCTGCCTAGACATAGCCTCTGCCATTTGCCATGCCATTTTTGTCTTTCCCTCATTACTAGCTGGCATAGGAGATATACACCAATCTAATGTATTATAAATAGGAATATACTTACAGTTATCCAACATTCTATGCATAATAAGGTCAGCATATTGAGTTTGTTCTTTTTCACTTAGATTATCAATATTATACTTTAACTGGTACTCTGCCTCTCCTATTTCTGTTCGACCTTCCCCATAAACAATATTAAAATCTGAAGCTATGCAATAATCCAGTTCATCGTAAAAATAATCTTCAATATTTTTATTTAAGTGTATCCATAATACATTCTGCGTTACCTCATCACACCATTCTAAAAAATCATTCATGACTTCTTGAGTATAGCACCCTTCTGGAATCCATAAATTACTCATATTATTATATTTTTCACTTTTCTTCCATTTTGTCGGACTGTTTGCTACCAAATTAGGAAAAGCATAATTAATAATATCTATATATCTTTCATTCGTTGATATGCTATAACAGTCCTCATTTTCATAAACAGTAATCCAAAACTCACTTCTATTCCTGCCAAACTGGTATTTCATAATTTTCCCCCTTTGTTTGAATACGATAACACATTATGCAAAGTATTTACTTTCCTTTAATGCTATTATCTTTGAATCACTCTTTGTCGTTAATGTTCCTTTATCCAAATAGCAATATTGCTCTATTTCTTCTGCTGAGCACCCAGTTTCTTCTACTAATTGCCCAGACGTTATAATTCCATTTTCTAATAGTAATAATATCGCCTGTTTATGTGCGAAAGGTTTTTCTACAGGCATCTCTCTATCTAAAGGTTCCCTTCTCCAATATACACGTGTTGTCATTTGATCTTTTAAATATTTTATTTGATTAGAAGATAGTATACCCAGTGTATCACACCTATAAATCATGCATCCTATTGATACCATCCATTTTGCCTTCATTTGAATAAAATGATCAATAGATGTCGAAAAAACATCTTTAGAGAAAGATTCCTTCGGCAAAAGAAAAGCTCCTGCAAATCTATCAGCTTCATTCTCCAATTTCTCATGAATTGCTGAGTTTTTCAAATCCTCCTCTGAATAATAGTCCGCATGCATTAAGAGGTGACCTAACTCATGTGCAATATCAAATCTGATTCTAACATTCGTATCTTTATCACTGCTAAGAAAAATAAATGGTTTATTATCAAACCAAACAGAAAATGCGTCTAGTTTGTTTAAACGCAATTGCATTTTTGAAACCATTATTCCATTTTTTTGTACTATGCTTATTAGATTATCAATAGGTCCTTTTCCTAATCCCCAATATTCACGTAAAATTAAAGCATACTGCTCTATTTGTTCATTGTCTATTGGATTAATGCCTTCATCTTCATAAGTTATCTTAGGCAAATTCAGTATTGGAAAATCAACATATTGCTCTAAATAATCATTAATCTCTCTAAATATCTCGATTTTTTCTCTGGCAGCACTCAATGCCTTAACCCTTGCAGTTTTTCTACTTCTGAAAAACACTGCACTACTAGCATTCTCGTTAACCGGAACTGGTTTATAAAAAAAACTTATCGGATACCTTAATACCATTGCGATTGAATTAAGAATAGCTTTACTAGGCGCATTTTTCCCCATTTCATATTGTGATATAGCTTGTTTACTAACCGAAACCAGCTCTGATAACTCCACCATTGATAATCCTCTTGATACTCTTGCCTGCTTAATTCTGTATGGGATTACCTTTCTTTCATCGTTCATCATTTCATCACCTTATTATATAATTTTTTCAATTTCTTTTGATATAGATTTCTTTAAAGATACAATTGATTCTTCAACTAAATCTTGTGGAATATAATTTTCATAAATACTTATATTCTCTAGGAGATTTGTTGAATATTCAATTGTCTTATAATCACCGCTTGGAAGTACAATATTTAAATGTGTCATTTCGCCATAACGATATCCATATGTAATTTCAGCATATTTCTTAGCTTCAACCACATTCTGAACATCACTGAAAAAATCAAATGATAACTGCATACTTAATCCATTATTTGCTTTTGCAAGTTCCTTCTTATAGGCTGATACAGGTAATAGCTTAAACTCCCCATTAGTACGTCCAACATTTACAATAAAATCGTTTGTTTCTATACATAATGCCTTATATTTATAGTTATTAACTTGTTTCATTGACACAGCATAATTAGCTTTGGGATTAAATGCGGAATCATTGAATTGCTTTTCTATAGCATATGTTAGTAAATATCCAAATAAAGTTTCTCTTTTATCAAAAGAGAAAAAGTCTTCATTATTTTTTTTAAACTGTTCAAAAGATTGTATTGCAACTTTCATATTATTATAAGTTGTCGCTTTAAATGCAAAGTCAAAATTATCATCAAATAACTTTTTTATCTCCATATAAACCCTCCTTTACGTTCTTTATATAAAGAATTATATATTTTATTCGCATATATGTCAATATTTTTTTATTTTTTTCTTGTTTTTGTCTAGTTTCATCTTTAAATTTATTATCATACTTTTATTCCAATCAATATATAGATTACGAAATTCTCATCTAGCATCCGCCCATTTGTCATATCGCCTTATCTGCTGCTCTATACGCTCCTGTTCCTTTACCTTACGAATAATCGTATCAATCTGCTCAACACCAGCATACCTCTTCACGCGCTCCAGATCATTCGCCTTTTCCTGCAACAGCTCTGTTCTATCACTCATATCCTTAATCTTGCCCTTGTAAAACTCCACATCTTCTGACAATCTCTTCTTTTCTTTTCGCAATTGCAGGACTTCCTCTTTTAGCCTTACACACTGGATTGTCAGATTCTTTATCAGTGTTTTAAGCTTATTCACAAATGGTATAACCACCTTATCCCGAAATGACTTAGCACTTGCAAATGCTCCCGGTTCCGGCAACTGCCATTCCGGTGCTTCATCATACTTTCTTACATCACGCTGTAATAACTGCTCCGACTGTACCATCTGCTCTATATTGTTCTTAAGCTCATTCTGTTGCTTTTCAAGTTGAACATTATTCTGTTGCAAATCATTGTATTTCTGTCTTAATACCTGATTATCAGATTTCAATGAATCATTCCTTTGCTCCAGAGTGTGATTGTCAGCAGATAACTGATCATTCACATTCTCCAATTTACTATTCGTATATTGTAAGTCTTCATGCCTTTGTTCCAGTTCTTCATTGTCTGTCTGCAACTGTAACTGCTTTTTCTTCAAATCATGATTTTCCATGCGAAGTCTGTTCTTGTGGCTTTCAAGCCTTGAATTTTCCATTCTCAAATCCTTATTACCTGCAAGCAATACTTCCTTCTCCTGTTGTGCTGTAATTCTCTCCTCGTTTGCTTTCTGTGTAGCTTCTTCTGCCAGTTCTTTTTCAGTTGTAGCATTCTTTAATTCCTGTTTCTTTACAGAAACCTCTTCTCCAAGCTGTGCAACCACCGAAGATATTTCCCTCTTCTGGCTATCCAATTCAGCTACTTCCCTTGCCCGCTCTTTCTTTTCAAATTCAAGCACCGACAAATGTTTCTCATGTGTACCCTTTTGCAGCCATTCCACACCATATCGCTCCATGACTGTCGCAAGTTCCTGCTTTTCTGATGCAATCCACTGATTTAATTCGGTAGCACCTCTAGTGCCACCGGTGAAGCCTTCTGCCGCTAGTGCAGATTTTAATGATACCCTTGTATCAAGTCCTCGCTTACTTCCTGTAATATATGGCACAAAATCAATGTGCAGATGCGGTGTTTCTTCATCCATATGCAAATGTGCCGAGAATACATACAAGTTCGGATTTCTAGCTTGGAACTCATCCATAAATTCCGTTAAAATCCTTTTTGCCAACAATCCATCTTCATTTTTGGCATTCATATCATCTTTATTTCCAATCTGAAATATCACTTCATGAAATAACTTTTCCTGCTTACCCCTCCTGATTTTTTCATAGTAATTATCAATCATGCGATCTTTCCGTTTCTGTTTTGCATTATATCGTTCCCGTGCTTCATCAAACAATTTATGATAAACCTGCTTAATATCTTCCTGGCAAAATTCCACATTATCAGCACTTCTGTTTTTATCTACATTTTTAGCTGTAAATGCCCTGGTATTATGGTTCACAGAACCTTTTCCGATCATTGCACTTATCGTTCTCTCCATAGGCAATCTTCCCCTTTCTTTTATCTGTCATATTAGCGCCGAATACGGCGCAAGCTTTGTTACTTTCGTCGAAAGTAACGCAAAAGCACTTTTGACAGCTACGCCATCAAAAATGCAACCTGACAAGTCAGGTTTTGCGCCCTGCCGGGAGCTTTTCTGCCTGCGGCAGTCAATGTACACAAGCCTCCACTATGTCAAGCACACCACATTTTCCTTATCCATTCTAACGGAAGCGTGACACGCAGCCGTTATATATGTTTAAGAAAAACTACGAACGAAAAATCTCCGGCACACCTCGTCTATCCAAATATTCTTTTCGAGCTTTTTCCTTTTCTTCTTCCGTTGGTGCAGTCTTATATTTTGTATATAATTCTCTCATTACCATTGCATCCAGTTTCTTCTCTAGTCCCTGTTTTATCTGAGGCAACAGTTCCTCCTGTTCCAATATAAAATATCTCATTATCGCACCGAAAAGTTCTTCTGAAATCTGTACATTTTTCATATCAATCCACCATTCCTTTCCTAACTCGTTCAAGACCGCAACACTGCAAAGTCTATATGCTTTGCAACCTTGCAAAGTTTATCTCCGCAATTTCTATATAGCCTGCAATGTTGCGTTCTTGTCCTATCTCTGTTTTACTGCATCCAATTTCCAATACCACGAGTTATTGATTTTCTTTGCCTGGATGCCCAATTCTTTCTTTGCATTTTCCAATGTTCTCTTTGAAATGCCCTGTTTATCAGCCATTTCAAATATTTCATTACTCTGCACCATATTAGTTGTTTCTGCCAATTCACGAAGCATTTGCTTTGCTTGTTCCAGCTTATTTGCTTTTGGTGCAATACCGCCAAGTACTTCATCTGCTGTAATCTCATAATCTCCCAACCAATGAAAGCCCGTTTCTGATAGCATGAATGCCTTCGGATGTCCAAATGCCGCAAGATTATTCTTTATCTGAACAACAGCCCTTGTATTAGGTTCTCCCTCTATTCTGCCGACCAGAAGCACACTCCTCGCCACAGCAAAGAAGTCAATGGAACCCATGCCCCTGTATGCTGCTTTATTACCCGATGCCTTATTCATATGACCGATAAGAAGAATTGCACACTGGTATTTCTCTGCTAATGCTCCCAGCTTCTTTGTCATATCTCTTGCTTCATTTGCCCGGTTCATATCCATTCCACCACCGAGATATGCCTGTATCGGGTCTAATATCAATACTTTTGCCCCAGTCTTAGCAAGCGCCTCTTCCAGTCTTTCATCTGCCATAGATAAAGATTTATCACTTTCATCAATAACCAGTATCTTTTCACAGTCCGCTCCGGCAATTTCAAGCCTCGGCTTTACTGTATCTGCCAGTCCATCCTCTGCTGTCTGATAAATGACATTTACCGGCTCCTGCACATCCATATCACTGTCGAGACATTCTCCCTTTGACAGCTTTGCTGCTATGTTTAACACCAATGTGGTCTTTCCATCACCCGGATCTCCCTGAATAATTGTCAGCTTCCCATATGGTATAAACGGATACCACAGCCATTTCACTTCCTGTGACTCAACCTCCGACATCCGTATCATCTTTAATTCTGTCTTCTGTTCCTCCATAAAGTCCTCCATTTTCCAATCTTTTATTTGCTCCTAAGAAGAACCTCTGCTATACTCTAGTTGTATTTACAGGTGTAACAGAGGTTTTCTTTTGTTACCGCAAGTCCTAACAGTTGCCGCTGTTAGGACTTTTTTCTTTATCACTCTGTACTCCCTGCCAGAGATACTTGGCACCATCCAGCATTGCAATAATCGCCTGTAACATATCCATACAGTCATTTCGCATATCTTCCAATCCATCAGCAGTAAGTGTTACCTCCTGCTGTTCCAGTTGTTTTACCAGTTCTGAGAGATTTGTCTGCATATTCTGCAGTTTCTCTACAAGCTGGTAAATGACCTCTTTCTTTCCTACAACACATATTCTGTTATAAATGCAGGAACGTACAAAATAATCTTTCTTCTGCATACCGCTTGCAAGTATCTTGGCTTCAATCATTTCCCGCTCTCTGTCCGATACTCGAAAGCTGATTGTTGGATGTTTATGTACTCCGCTCATAACTCGTCCTCCTCATTCTCCAGTTCTAGTCTATCTGCCAGTTCTGCCTGCTTATTAGGGTATAAATGTGAATAAGTATTTAATGTTGTTTCTATTTTTTCATGTCCCAGCCGCTCCGCTATTGCCAAGGGCTGAAATCCAAGTTCCACCAGAAGCGATGCGTGGCTGTGACGCAAATCATGAATACGGATTCTCTTAACTCCTGTTTCCTTTATGCCTTGTACAATCTCATGCTCCATATAAGATTTTGTAAACCGGAACATTCTTTCATTTGGCATAATTCCATATAAATGACTGCAATATTCTTTTAGTTCTTCCGCTAGGAATGGTGGAATTGTAACCTTACGATTGCTCTTTGGTGTCTTAGGCGGTGTAATTACATCCTTTCCGTCTATTCTCTGATATGATTTGGAAATGCTTATAATACGCTTTTCCAAATCAATATCTTCATAGGTAAGTGCAAGTAATTCTCCTATACGCATTCCTGTCCAATACAGAAGCAAAAATGCCATTCTCGCCTCCGGCTTCTTATCCATAGAAGGAAGAAACTGCTTAAATTCCTGCTTTGTCCAGAACTCCATATCGTCAGCCTTACTTTTCCCGATACTTCCTGCTTTCCTGCAGGGATTATCTTTTAGGTCATAATATCTGACAGCATAATTGAAAAGTGCAGCCAACTGGTTATTGATACTTTTAAGATATGTCTGTGCATATCCCTGCTTAATCAGTTCATTCTGCCATGCCCGGATATCCGCTGTCTTAATCTCACACATCTTTTTCTTTTTGAAATAAGGCGTAACCTTTAAATCAAACACATATCTCTTATTCTTAATTGTACTTTCTCTAAGCCTGTTCTCCATATCCGCAAAGTAGATTTCAACAAAATTCTCAAAGTTGATATCCAAATCTTTTCTCTGCTGTTGCCGAAAGTTACGCTCCCACTCCTCTGCTTCAGCTTTTGTCTTAAAGCCTCTTTTGTTCTTTTTATGACGTACACCCTGCCAGTCCTCATAATAGAACTGGCTACGCCACGTCTTGCCATCTCTTGTTGCTGGCATGTTATCATCTCCTCTCCATTAACCAACTGCCATACCGTAAAACTTTTCTTCAAAATACTTTGTAGGTACCTTGCCTGAAATCACTCGATAGCCCTTTTCTTTTAATTCATTATTAAGACCACGAATGATTTTGTAAGCATATCCTCTTGATACTCCAAGAATCTGTGCCGCTTCATCAGCTGTAACATACATTTTCATCGTATTCTCCATATTGAGTTCTCCTTTCCTGTTTAACATCAGTACACTTTTGTGGCCTTGTATGCTCGTAATATATCAGTACACATTTGTGTCTGTCAAGTGTTTATATAAATTTTTATACACAAATGTGTCCTAATGTGATAGAATAGGTTTATTAAAACATAAAGGAGCTGTTTTCATGACTACTGGAGAAAAGATTAAATATTTTCGTAATATGCGTGGAATATCGCAGGAAACGCTTGGTCAGTTGTCCGGCATAAACTCCGCAACAATAAAAAAATATGAATACGGAATCCGTAATCCAAAGCCTGACCAGCTTTTAAAAATCGCCAATGCGCTAGGCATCAGCATTAACATTTTCATGGATTTTGATATAGAAACAGTTTCTGATGTATTATCATTACTGTTTAAACTGGATGATCAGATTGATATGAAATTTGAGGCAGATAAGGACGATGAGGGCAATTTCAAACCTGCTACTGTTAAACTGTCCTTTAAGAACAATCTCATCAATAAAAAACTCTGTACCTATATGAAAGCTTTGGAAATTCGTGAAAATATGATAAATTCTAAAGATGAATATTCAGAAAAAGAGTATGCTGACAATTTGCAACATATCAATGAAAATATCGAAGAAATCAAGCAACACCTGCTTGATGACAGTATGGTTGTCAAAAAAGGCACTGACCGCCTTACTGTAAAAATTTTTCCAAATTAGTGAAACCTCTTGAATTATTGGACATAAGATAATAATATCTAATTAAACAAAAAGTACCCACTCCAAAGGTGGATGCTCCGAGTTTAGGTTAATGAATGTCCTTAAGGACACCGCCTATCCTGTGGATCAGACAGGATAGGCATTTTTATTTTCGCCTGATCTTCCTCGAAGATCTTTTCTCTTTATCGAGAAAGGCAAGCAACGCTACAATCAAGCTACCAAAGGACATCAGCAATGCTAATATCCCAATGAAAATCGAAATGATCTCATAAGCTGTCATCGGTACTAAGCAAGTGCCCTCAGATGCTTAACGCCCTGTCATGGGTACTTTCCTTAAAGAGTACCCTAGCATATATATCATATGTTCTGCAAGAACAATTGTAATTTGAATCTTATTTCATAGACTCATTCCCTATAAATATTTTAATATATCAGATAAGTTATTAATTTCAATATCAGCTTTTTCACTCTCATCTGTTATATTCCACAAACTTCCAAATCCCTGTTTTACCCATATAGTTTTCATACCCAACTGTTTTGCAGGTACAATATCATTATCAATACGGTCACCAATCATAACTGCATTCTCTGGTCTGCAACGGCTTCTTTCCAATGCAATTTCAAATATTCGCCTATCTGGTTTTGAAACACCTTCTTCTGCTGATGCGATGATCAAATCAAGATATTTTCGTACTCCAAGATTTTCTAATCTCTCAGAAGTTCCTAGTGATTGGTTTGCAATTACACCAATTTTATAAATTCTACTTAACTTTTTCAGACAATCTTTGGTATCTGTATACAGCCTTTCGTATTGCGATTCCCATTTAGGTAGTTTCACGCCCAATTGCCTTGCTACCTCTAAGTCTCCTTTTTTGTTTTCTTTATAAAACGACATGGCATATTTATTAATTTGCTCGTAAGTTAAACCTGATAAATCCGCTATCCTTTTCATCCTGTCTTCATAAACTTTGCTTTCATCAACCAACGTCGAGCCAACATCAAAAAACAGCCATTTTATTTCTTCCTTCTTGGGCAGAAATCCTCTTTTCCTTGCTTCTTCCAGCAGTTTGGGTTGAATTTCCGGATAAGTCCAATTAATCGGTAGTTCATCCATAATTGCAATTTTTTCAATTTCACTGTGAAGCTCTTTTTCAAATGTATGTATATCTGCAAAAAATAATTTTCCAAAAGTCTCCCTTCCATCGAAATTATCTGGTGCAGTCACAGAATATATACAAATTGGAGTAATATCAAAAGTTATTGCTCCTGTTTCTTCATATAGTTCTCGTTTGGCTGTTTCAAGAATATCCTCACCATCTTCTCTATGTCCCCCCGGTACCTCCCATGTATTTCTTTCTTTGTGCTTGCAAAATACCCATTTACCATTATGTCTGGCAATAATAACTGCAAACTTCAGCATTGAATCATTAATACTATCATAAAAATTCACTTTCGTTATATAATGCTCCTTATTAGATTTCATCTATTTTCTTGCCATCATTGCTCTCACAAATAGAGCCAAACTAGAGCCATTTGATAAAGCAAATGCCGGAAGCCCACATAAATACAGGCTTTCGGCATTTTAGTCCGTTATTCAAATTCCCTACAGGTTAAGTTATTTCCTGTGTTTGAGTAGTTTTTTGCTTTCAGAAACAGCATCTTCTCGTCTATTTCTCTTTATTATTTTCAGTTTTCAAAATTTCAGGTATCATTCGGGTATCACGAATGGGTATCAATGTTCCTACCGGTATTATGACTCTGATGAAGTTAATTTACAAGTGGTAAATCCCGATTATTCATCACCACAACCTACCAACATCTATATATCATTCAATTACCTTTTATTCTGCTTATTTTCTTTATTCAATTTCCAAAGAAAATATCCGGGGCGCTCTCTCACATCACCAAATAATTTGACTGTGTCTTTTATTCCACCAATTGCAGCTACTGACGCCGCAATTAAGCTTAACATATTATTTCCGCTCATCATACTATTTGTAAGCAATGAGCCAGTTGCTATCGTTGTTTCTATCCCAAGGGATCTGATTAGCGAACGCGTTTCTCGATTTATTTGATTTATATATGTTTCATTAATCGCATATGTCACTTCTTGCAATTCATTTTCTAATTGTTCATTGTCCTTTATGTTTGACAAATGCAATAATTTTTCGCCAAGTTCAGTTCTAAAATTTGCAAAGCTCTCTCCATAATCATTTCGAATACTAATAATATCAGCTATTTTACTATTCTCTAATACTGGAACATCAAGTCGAAGAGCCATATTGGCAATCTGGCTATCAACAGATTGTTTCCCCATCTCTTTTGACAACAATTGTGCCTTCAATGTAGATTGCGTTAGATACATTGTATTTAATCTACTTGCTAAATAAACTTCTTGAAAAGTTTCATCATACATATGTAAACATGCTTTATTTACCGATTGATCTAGCCAAATATTAAAAGTATCCTGTGAAATATTGTCAGGTGTAAAAAACCTAAATGTGGCCCTTCTTGTGTTTTCATCAAAATCAACTACTTCACTTTCTTGATATTGAACAATTTCTCCATTTTTAAATCCACAATCGGGGAAATGGATAAATAATCCTGTTCCTCTAGTCAATGGTTTGTCTAACTCAACACGTAAACCTCCATCCATCCTAACTGTGTTATGTACTTGAACATTCTTTTTAAGAAACTCCATTATAGGTTGAGGAAGACTCTTGCTAAAGTTATTTGCATCATAAGTAATAGGCACATTCATTGGTGCCTCATGCAAATATGAAATCGGAATATATTTAACATAGTTGCATACAACCAGTATTGTGCTTTCCTTCATATATTTTAATGCAGCTACCAACTGTTCTCTATCAATAGTATTATCACTATTCATTCCATAATATTCAGCCATAACTTTAGTAGAATTGCTTTTTTTCTCGGTTAATTCAAATAATGGATCTGAAATAGTTACTACATCTACATAAAGAGCCAGCTGCTTTAACAATTCTTCTCTTGGTCGTTCCGAAAAAGATTCTATTGTCACAGCAATTTTTCTTGAATCAGATATTATTTCTCTACAAATTTCCCCCATGTTTGAAATAACATATTCTCTGTATCTGTTCAATTCTTTCTCTATTTCATAATCGCTTAACGCACTGAACTTATCCTCCAACCCAGAACCAAACAAAATGCTTTCCGTCAGAAAATCAAAATTAATATGTGACATAAACCTTCTCTCCTTTTATGTGTATTCTTCTAAAATTTCATTGTTACAAAAAATGTGAGTAATATCCATTACTGCAGTTGATAAAACCAGCCTTTAGTTTGGCTCTTTATAACCTTGAGCATTATATTCTTGTAATGCTTTCTGACTCTATTTTCTTAATTGCATCTTCTTGTCTATGCTCTCCCTCGACATTAATTTCATGTTCTATCTTTACAATACTAATAATCTCCTGAGCAATTGTTATGCCTAAGCAAATACAAGAGAGCATACGGGCTTTACTGCCGACATCCTCAACCTTTAGGGCTACCAACATAAATATTACCATTCCGACTGTCAATAGCAGAATATATACTGAACTAATCCAAATGTATTGCTTCTTTTTATCCAATCTCGTGCGTATATACGCCACTATCAAAACAGCAAATGACATTGTCGCAACTATAAAATCCGTAATATTTGCCATCTCATCCATAAACTGATATTTCAATAAATATAAAATCGTACCAGCAAATATGCAAAATACAATCACTGGAAAAACAAGTCCCATCCTATTTGTAACCTTTTGTATTGCCAACCATGTTTCCTTCTCTTTAACTTTTTTACTCTTTTTATTTTCTTGAGATTTTATGTAATTTTTCGCACTATTCATACACCTCAGTCCTTTCCAAGTATTTCTGTCTCATCATCCATGATGACATCTCGAAATTTTCTGCCCTGAATTACGCAATTATCAAGAACATCCTCTAAGTCCGAATACCAACCTATCAACTCGAAACTCTCTGACATAGGATATCCTGTTTTTTCGCAATGAAGTATCACTACATCATATTGCCCTGTTCTTCCATCCGGCAAGATAATAACATTTTTCTCATCCTGCGGTTCTCTGCACATTCTGTAATATACATCTTTATATCTAAACTCTATTCCCATAAACTTTTGTCTGTCTAAATTATCAGATGGAATAGATCTTCCTGATTCATATTCATAAATGAATTCTTCCAAATTCGTATACTCATTCATTCTCATGATAATCCATATCTCCTTTTTATTTTTTTAATAAGTGCTTCTTCTTCCTTCGAAATGGGTATTCCCTTATCACTATGATCCAAGTTTAAGTGTTTGTGTGGCATTAAGCCGTGATGCTGATGCATCAGATCAATACTGACTACCTGACTGTGTGTTTCATCATAAAATGTGAGATGTTTGAGTTTACCATTTTGCACAATGGCGTATGACCTATTTGCTGTATGAGAAAATTCAGGTGCTTTTACAGAACCACTATCCTGAATAATCACTTGAATTCCATCCACCTCACCTACAGAATGATAATTCTGTCCACCTTCTTTAAAATGGAAGTTACCTAAATCAACATTTTCAAATGCGCCTCTACTTCCCATATTATATCACATCCCTTCTCTCAAAAATATTAGATTCCTTAAATAATGAAAGCTGCTCATATTCTTGTTTTTTCTTGTTAAATGCTTCCGTGTACTTAATGTTTATAAACCTTCCGGTCATCCCATCAAGCATGTTTCCATATACGATAATCAACGGCGGTGAAATCCTATTTTTCATTTCATTAAAACCATTAAGGAAAATCTCTGGATTTTCTCTGCACCCAAGGGTAGAGATTATTACAATAGAACCTTTTTCAATACCGCTAAAACAGATATCATATGTATCTTCTCCCCACCATGAAATAACAGGAAGAACTATGCATTGATATGACTGCCACAAGCAGCCTAACCACCGGCTCATAAAAACGTTATGCTGAATCTCATTTTTGTTCATCCCTGGGTATACACTGTAATCAGGTGTACCTATTGCCATCACTGACTGGAATCTTGGAATATACTTCATAGGGTCATTCCAGTATTTCAAAAGATTTTTATCATAATTAAATGGAAGCACCAGCTTCTTACTGTTATTCTCTTTGGTAGTAAGATTTTGTATTCCTACAGGAATCATATTTTCAAAATCTATCTGTTCTTCAGATGTCCTATGTATTACAGGCATGTTATACTGATCTAGTATATGGTCCCCCAATAATGGACGTATCACTTTGAACTTTTCTTCTTCTGATAATCCGTGTATCAATTTAATCACCAACTTGTTTTATAATATGCTTGTTCGCTTATTTCTAACGCATGTTTTAAAAATAATAGGGCAACGCCCTTTGTTTTATATAATATGCTTGTTCGCTTATTTCTAACGCTTAGAATATCACACAAATTTTCACAAGTCAATTATATTTTTACTTTTCCTATTTCTTATATCGGTGGTATCAGCTTACACAACTAACTGATACCACAAATTTTACCTTAGACTTTCTTATTTTCAGGTTTATACGTCATTGTGAAAACAAAATCAAGCAACCACTTTTGGAAGGATTGATTATTCTTATTTCGTACATCATCTTGAAATGCAGTGTATAACTCCATACCACTTGTAACGCTTTTAAATATTGCTTCCTTTGTAGCACGGTCACTCTCATCTCTTGCATTTTGCGCATCAGAATATTTCATTGCATTTTGATAAAACTCAGCTTGTGCAACAATATCCGGCAAATCGGCTATTTGCTTCTTTATCCTATCTTCGTCTGTCCATTCACAATTTCCCCATATATCATGAAACGTTGCAATTATATTAGAAAGTGTATCTAATTCAGGTACAGGTATTCCAACATCCGTCTTTACCGGTACGGCATCAATCTCCGAATCCTCGTCTTCAAGTTTTATGCTTATGGTATCCTGAGCAATCAGGCGATAACTTTCCAACTCTACATCTTCTGTTATTTCATCAATATTACCATCATCCGGTTTCGGCAACTTACTTATTAAGAACGAAAGGAAGATAGATAGTTTCTCCCACTCCATAGAACCATATGGCAATATAGCGGACAAGAAATTATATGTACGAACAAATGTCTTTGCCGAACTCTTAAAATCAATTTGCTCCTCAAATTCCAATTCTTTATAACGTTCTACACATTTATCAATAATTGAATCAATTTCCGTTCTGTCAGCATTATTCAAATACAATTCAGCAACACTTGTTACCTCTTCGTCATCATAGACTTCCAAAGGCTCCATTTCATCGACCAAATCGTTTAATTTATTTGCATCTGTCTCTCCTGAAAGAATCGTTGTCTTGTAATATTTATCAAATGCTACTTTTATATCTGCGGCATCATTTTGAAAATCTAATACAAATACATCATTTTTATCTGAATGGCACCGATTAAGTCTCGATAATGTCTGTACCGCCTTAATATCTGACAACCCTTTATCTACATACATTGTATGCAACAATGGTTCATCATATCCTGTTTGGAATTTATTGGCTACAATAAGCAATCTGTAAGGGTCTTTCCTAAATGTTTTCTCTATCTGTGAACTTGGAAAACCATTAAGTTTTGCCTCATTATAGGATACTCCTTCATATGTGTAATCTCCTGAGAAAGCTACCATAGCCTTATATGGGCTTTTTCTCTCCTCCAGCAGTTTAGAAATTGCCATATAATATTCAATAGCCCTCTTAATACTGTTAGCAACAACCATAGCCCGTCCTTGTCCCTTTATTTTGTGACGAACCTCTGTATGAAAATGCTCTACAATAATACCGGCTTTTTCCTTGACAGCTATCTTCTGGGTTTCCACATAATATCTAAGCATCCTCTGTGCCTGCTTTTTATCAAACAAAGGATCTGATTCTACTGTTTTCACAATATGATAATAGCTATTGTAAGTTGTATAATATCTCAAGACATCGAGAATAAATTTCTCCTCTATCGCCTGCTTCATTGTATACACATAATGCGGCTTTGCTTTCTGTGTACCATCCTCATTCATAATTGGATTGCCATGCTCATCAAACATTTTTTCTCCGAACATTTCCAATGTCTTGTTTTTCGGTGTAGCAGTAAATGCAAAATAACTTGCATTTGAGGCCATTTTCTTGCCCTCAATAAGCTTATTTAACTTATCCTCAAATGCATCATCATCGTCATATACATTTCCAGACACAACAATATTCATCTTAGCAGCAAGACTGCCATTTTGACTGGAATGTGCTTCGTCAATAATGATAGCAAAATTCTTATTCTTGTAATCTGCAGAAATAGCATCAAGAATAAATTGAAATTTATGAACGATTGTAATAATTATTTTCTTTCCTTCGTCCATGAGATTCTTCAATGTGGCAGCATCTTTCGCCCATCCCACCGTGCTTGACACCTGCATAAACTGTTTTATGGTATCTCTTATCTGCTTATCCAAATTAATTCTATCTGTTACAACAATGATAGTATCAAATACATCTTTTTTATCCTTTTGAAGTGTCACAAGTTGGTGTGCAAGCCACGCAATAGAGTTTGACTTGCCTGAGCCAGCACTATGTTGAATTAAGTACCGATGTCCCGGACCATCCTTCTTCGCATCTGCCAACAAAGATGTTACAACGGAAAGCTGATGATATCTCGGAAATATCTGTTTATAAGACTTATGCCCGGTGTCCTCATCCTTTTCCTCTGTTATCTGTACATAGTTTTCTAATATATTTGCCAAGCAATCTTTCGCCAAAATGTCTTTCCATAGATAATCTGTTTTTATTCCATTCGGATTGTTCGGATTTCCGGCACCATTGTTATTTCCCTTATTGAACGGCAAAAAGAAGGACTTGTCCCGCTTTAATTCTGTACACATGTGCACTTCATTATCATCTACCGCAAAATGCACAATGCAACGCTTAAACTGAAATAGTAATTCATCCGGTGTGCGATCTGTTTTATATTGCTTAATAGCATCACTATAATTCTGCTTTGTATATTGATTCTTTAGCTCCATTGTAATAATAGGGAGTCCGTTCAGAAAGATACACAAATCAAGTGCCAGCTTACCATAATCTCCGCTATATCGTAATTGCCTTGTAACACTGAATATATTTTTATTGTAACTTTTGGCAGCTTCAACATTTCCATCGCTAGGCTGCACCATATAGAAATCCAGAGTATGATTTTTATATTTTACCCCTTTTCGGATGATATTTATCACACCATCATCCGATAATTTTCTACTTAGACGATCTAAAAATTTCTTTTTCTCGATTTCACTTTCCTCAATACGAAGTTCTTGCATCTTCTTATACTGAGTATCATTCAAAAATCTGAACAGGCGCCCTTCGTCTATTGCATAGGTCTTATTATACTCTGAATTAAGTCCTTCTTCGTAATGATTATTATCCACAAGATACCGAACAATCAACGTTTCAAATCCATTTTCCTTCATATTGGTTGCCATTAACGTCTGCGCCTCCTTCAAATCTAAAATCCACCATTCTGATAAGCTCTTGCTATCACATACGATGGCTCATAAAATGCACTGCTATTATAATTATCAATCACTTCACATATGTCATCATTGTAGACACGAATAATTCCATCCACATAGTCTTCTCCCGGCTGCAATGTATCAGAAATAAGTCTCTGATAAACTTTACCCATTTCTAAGGGTGTAGGAATTATCCCTGCCAATTCTCTGTCAACATTCGTTACATCATAATCTCCTGTATTAAGCTCATATTCATTAATCCAGTCATCTTCCACCTGCAAAGGATTCTCACAATGGAGCACATTTGCAACACTAATCAGATGTTCTAATTCAGCCTTTCCAATGGCATTGACTACATAACAGTTTTTCTGATGAAGTTTTCGTGCAACCCGCTCAATCATATAACATATAAAATACAAGTCGTTGGTTGTAATCTCTTCATCTTGAAAATAAATGTTTGTCATAGTGTCACACTCCCTTCAAATGTTAATGTGCTTAAAGCTGCCTCTGTACAAAATACAATTTGATGTGTCGGATATTTAAATTTAACAAGTTCCCAGAAAGCAGCTTTACTTATCTTACCTGCGATATAGTCTTCTACATAATCCCAAATTTGATCATCTGCCATAGGTCCTTCTACAATATCATAATCATGTTCTTTGCCTCTACGACAAGCGACCACAAATTCCAGCCATTCTTCTGTCATTTCATCAAAACAAAGGGCCTTGAGATTCTTATTCTCTATATAAGAGTAATTATTTACTATAGACGCGCCCTTTTTCGTCAATGCCCAGCGTTTTGCCTGTTTTTCGAGATTAGTACAGTAAAATCCATATCCGAAATCCTTGTAATATCCATTGATAAGAATTTGGGGATTTGGTACTGCTACATTGCTGCCGTGATATATAATTGTTTTACTCATAAACACCTCCTATTCTTCATCAATGTTTTCGTCTGATGATTCTTCATCCTCATCATCTTCCACATCGTCATCACTTGAATCTTCTCCATAATTCGGAATAACCTCATTCCGAACATCTACCTGTCCGGTTACTACACCGGAGATGAGCTTTACTTTGAGTTCTTCGACTAAAGATATTTCTTTCTGGATTGACTCTATTAATGTATTTATTTTGCCCTCGGTGTTCATAATTTCTTCAAGTAACTTTCTCTGTTCGTCAATATCCGGAATGCAGATAGGTATCGCACCTAAATCTTCTGTATATAGTCTCCAAAATCCCTCTACAATTCCTCTAACTCTTATCACAAGTTCTGTACGACATGCATTTGATTTCAATAGGTATTCTAAATATTGAGGTATCACCTTTTCTTTGTTTATTCTTAATACGGTGTAATCCGAACTTACCACTCCTCTGATTGGAGCTAATGCAAAAACTCCAAGATGAGCTTTCAATCTGTTCAAAACCAAATCATCTTTTTCACAAATTTTTGCTCCTGCATATGATTCAGATAATAATCTTCTTTCAATTTCTTCATCGTCTGTAACTAATCCTTTTTTCTGGCTCATCGAAAGATGTGGTTCGAGTCCTAATTCGGATCTATTATTTATTTCACAAAATACATTTTTCAACCTATATTCTTTCCATTCCTTTGGAATGTCTCCCATCCAGTCTGCTTTAGAAATATATGTTTCTCGATTTTTTGTTTGCCCATTTGTAATCAGATGATCAATATGACTCTGTTTTAGTTCTTCCAACATCTTAATCTGCTTTTTCTTCTGATGAATGAAACGATTCATCTCTGAAGTTTTCCAATCAAGATATCGAACTATTTGATCCTGTTCTTTTAATGGAGGTACTGGACTCTTTAATGTTTTAAATGCGTCATAATTAATCGTGTAACGTACAGATTTTGAATAAATTTTATAATATCTTCCAGCAAAAACAGAATCAAACCAATATTTCAAATACTTAGAACTAACTCTATCTTCCCGGGGTCTAGCTACATCATAAGCAGATGTAATCATTCCATGACAACCCGCGAGCCCAGAAAAAACGGCAGAGCAATCTAAGTCAAAAAGGCAAAAAACCATGTCTCCAGGATATACTTTTTGATATCCTTCATACGAATCTGGAACCTTCCCACTTGCATCTTCTATATTCTTTTCTTTTATGCCCTTTGTTGTTAAAGATAATAACTGAAAATCTGAAAATCTGTCACCGACTCTTTCCTTGTGATTTACTAAAAGAAAACCATTCCTTAACCACATCCAATGAGAAGGAATTTCATTTACCCACGGCAATTCACTCTTTTGGTATTCCTCATACGCCTTCAACATCACACCTCACCTCCAATAATAGAGGCAAGCAATCCATCTGTACTCTGTTCTATTGCCCGGATGTCCGCAATGATATCCGCTGCATCCCGTAGCTGTACCGGCTTATAGAAGTACTTTGTAAAACTTAACTCGTATCCTATTATGGCGCTATCTGCATTTATCCAGGCATCACCTACATAAGGCTTAATCTCATTTTCAAAAAAGCCCGTAATTCCCCCATCATATAAAAGTGGGATTTGCTCAGTATCTTTCAGGTTATTATCCGGTTCAATCTCACCATTTTTAT